>TARA_R110000868_G_scaffold411659_1_pt1 | contig 265140 bp, 212 predicted proteins | sample TARA_R110000868 | Tara Oceans TARA_R110000868 (sample SAMEA4397489) | marine metagenome | biome: Polar Biome; feature: [SRF] surface water layer (ENVO:00010504); material: water (ENVO:00002006), including particulate matter (ENVO:01000060) such as... | depth 5 m | reverse complement strand
TGAAATCAGCCGCCGCGAGCAACCGCCGGGCCGAACAGGATTGGTGAAACTATGAAAGATAGCCCTGTTTTTTCAAAGACCGAAAACGGCTCCAGGAAACGGCTGATTTGATATCGTGATAAGGATTTTTTTCTCCGGTGTTATCAATGGCAGCGACAATAAAATCAGGTGTCACGTCAATGGTTTGAGACCAGTCGATCTTGTTTAATTTCTTCACAACCTTTCGAAGAATCTTTTTTCCAGATCGATAATCATCAATCTGGTCCATCTGCCGACAGTGAATCGCGCACTTCCGTTCTAAAATATTATCATTCAGTGGAAGTTCGACATTCTGTTCTCTGTTGCGCATTTCATCAGGAGCCCAGAGCAAATACCACTGCGGATCCGAACTGTTCATAATCCGTTCACGTTCCTGTAGACTGCCCAGTAATAAAAATGGAGGCCAGCCTGCACTAAAATCTTCTTCGCAATAGCAGAGGAGCAGACAATAAAACCTTTCCGGGGGAGACGCTTGCTCGATGGTTTCCAGAATCTGTACCAGTAGCATCGGTTCAATCTGTTTTGCCAGTTGACTTAAGTTCTCGTTCTTTCTGGGGCGCTCATACTCAATAATCGGCGCAATCTTCTCATACACGGAACCATCTTCATTCAGATAGCGCTGAATGATCCTTTCAAGCCCGCCCCATTCATCACATTCGTAAGTACACTGAGTGCGTGCCGAAACCTCTCCAGATTCCCAGTTGACCGACGTTTCTGTGACGAGTTTACCATTCGCGTACGAGTAATGACTTTCCGCTACGGACCCGAAATGATGCTGGATATAAGACCTGATGGGATGACCTGCTTTGAATCGGAAACGTCTCAGATACCTTACCTGGGAATTATAGTTGGTGACCTGGATTTCATCTGAATGACTTTTTCCGTAAATCAGGTAGCAAGTACTATACGGTTCTTTCTTTCGCTTATCGTTGAGCCAGTAGTTTTCAATGACCTGGATTCTGCCATTATTGTCCAGTCCGTGTCGAAGATCTCCCGGCTTCGGTCTAGCCCCCTCTTTGAGCCATTCATGCTTCGTGTTGTAGCGTTCAGCGCGAAACGGTTCCTTGCGAGACATATCGTCAGACGCCCAGCGCCAGGTGACAGTTTTGGCATAACAGCTTTCTGAAATCCGCTTCAAAACATCCGGTTTTGTATATTTTTCCAGCTCTGAGGAGAGATATTCAGGATCGAATGACTCAAACATATCGATCATCGTCAATTTCCTGTTGCCTTTGGTAATTCCAAATGATACTCGCGACCACCCGAGGATCACTCCTTTACTTCTTCGAAACGGCGCCGACCACTTCTTTGTTACCGGTATTGGGCAGGAGCCTCTGTGCTTCCTGCAGGACGAATTTGGGATCCATGAACGGTTCGTAGCTGATGTCCTGCCAGACGACGTTGCCTTTGCCGTCGATGATGAAAGTGCCATGCAGGGGTTGTTTTTCAAAATCGTCGTAGACGTGGAATGATTTGAACACGTCCAGCTTGTCGTTGGAAAACAGCGGGATAGGCAGATCGCCTTTGTCGTAGTTTTTGATCGACGTTTTCAAACCTTCGAGGTTGTCGGTACTGATGGCCATCAGCGGGAAGCCGGCCTGCTCGAATTCCTGCACCATGGGAGCGAACGCCTGCAGCTGCTCGGCACAATGCAGACAGCTGAAACCCAGATAGAAGATCAGCACGTGTGGCTTGCCGCGAAATTCATCGGAGCGGCGTACTTTGCCGGTCGCGTCTTTCAACTCCCAGGTCGGAGCCGGGCTGGGTTTCCAGCGGAAGGGACCCAGCGTACTCAGATCGGGACGGTCCCCCACATCGGTGGCGGCTGTCTTTGCAATTCGCCAGTCGGGTTTGAATTTCAGTTCGGCAGCGATTGGCGCCAGTCGTGTGAAGAGTGGCATGTCCAGATCGATGGAGGCTGAGATCTTCTGCAGCTTCTCGAATTCTTTTTTCGCAGCCGCTTTATCACCGGATTCCCAGAGCAGTTCTACGAGCGTCGCCTGCGGGTGAACTTCATTCTTATGTGAGCCAATCAGTTTGCGTAACGCTTTCTCTGCTTTTTTCCGATCGCCGGATTTCCATTGAACGGCGAGCAGATTGACTTCGTCCGCGCCGCCTGCTTTCTTTAACAGTTCATAACCCTGTTTGAGATCACCCTGTGCAATCGCCTGATGTCCTTCTAATGCTTTGATGCTCTGTTCCAGTTTGCGGATGCGTGAGAGGTACGGTTTCGTTGCTGTGTTTTTCGCTTTATCAATGATAGAGGCACGACTTTCGTCTGGTCTGAGTGCGACCAGTGGTTCCGCGGTCAGACTGGATTTTGCTTTGGCTTCCGCTTTTTCAACGGTTCGTTTGCGTTCAGTAGAGACGTCATCCAGTCGCTTTTTCAGTTGAGCCAACTGGGCATCACCCTGTTTGATATTTTTTGTCTGGTAATACGCCAGTCCCAGGTAGCGCAGGCGGTTGATCTGTTCTTCTTCCTCATCGGTCGGTTCTAAATACGGGGTCTGGCTCAAAGCGATCAAATCGTCCCACAGTTCGTACGTCCGCAGCACCTGCAGTAGACGCATCCGTCCGTACTTCGCACTGCCCCGTTTTTTGAAGGTGTTATATTTGGGATGCTGCGGCAGTTCTGTCATGTTTTTGGCGAGCGCCAGGGCATCGTGGACACGACCGATAAAGATCAGGTTGCGGATCAGCCATTCGTTGTTGTGGGCGTAGTTGTGAATCTGGTCAGGCATGACAGCGTCGCGCATCATGTGTGCGTGATCGACGCGGGCCGAGGCTTCCTGCTGCCAGACCGCATCTTCATAGCGGTTTAATCGCGAATAGATATGACCGGGCATATGCCACATGTGGGCGATGCCGGGGGAAGACTGTCCACAGCTCGCCGCTGACGTCAGCGCCTGTTCCGGTTTGCGGTGATCCCACAAATGAATGCGGTAGTGATGAGCCGGGTGCATCGGGTTCTTTGCGAAGATGTCCTGCAGCAGTGCTTCGGCAGCGATGTAGCTGGTGCTGGCAGAACGCGAGTTATACAGGTGCACGGCCAGAAAGGCCTTGGCTTCCAGATCATCGGGGTACGCGAGGATCAGGTCTTCCAGCGCTTTGGTATAAGCTTCGTTACGCTCTTTGGATTTTTTCTTATCCGCGTTGATGTAGGCTGTGAGCGCTTTGATGTACTGCTTTTCGCGCGGGCTGGTTTTGTCCAGCCGTTTGTTGGCTTCTTCGATGAAGCCTTTAGCGCGCTTTTCATTTTTCAGATTACACATCGCAGCGCCCCAGAATGCCATGGCACAGTCGGGGTCTAAATTCGCGGCGTGACGGAAGGAGCGTTCGGCTTCCAGGTACCAGAAACCGTGGAGCTGCCCCAGCGCCTGGTCGAGAAACTTCTGTGCGGCCGGATTCTTCACCGTCACATCAAAGTGCACATCACCGGTGCCCCCCATCAGGTAGGCCTGACGGCGGGGACCTTCATTAAAAACTTCGCCATGATACGAGTGACCAGCCAGGGTTTCCTCGGCGGATTTCGTTTCCGTTTTCTCCACGTCTGTTGCTGCTTTGTCGGCGCTGTAAGCCGTTGTCAGCGGCAGGCAGAGCAGGCTGGCAGTCAATATAAGAAAAACACGATTTCTACGCATGGTCTCGGGCAGGAAGTTGTTCATGTGAGTCAACTTTTATGAGAATGAGGATGGTGGTTTATCTTCAGGAGAGAAACTTGATGTAGAACATGCCATTTTACCGAGACCACTTGGGGAATGTCGATGCTTCCGGGTATTTTCAGGCAGTAATTTCAAAAACCCCAATGGTCTGCTTTTGATCGCAAACCTGATTTTGATTGCCTCCGAAATATGTACAGTGTAGGATATGACGAATATGGTCCGAGTCGTATTTACTGCCAACCTGGAACGTCATCTCAGTTGTCCGGAAGAGACTGTGTCCGGCACTACGGTGCGGGAAGCATTGGAAGCTGTGTTTGAAACGCAGCAGCGGCTGCGCGGCTATATTCTCGATGATCAGAGCCGGCTGCGTCAGCATATGGTGATTTTCGTGGACGGCCAGACGATTGTCGACCGGGTCCATTTAAGTGATTCCATCTCACCCGACAGTGAGATTTATGTGATGCAGGCACTTTCCGGCGGATAACGGTTTTCCCGTTCGTTACATTTCTGTCATCAACCTTTCTAAAGGCATTCGCGATGAGTTCTCAGGTTCAGATTGCGACCCGTAAAGGTCTGTTTCAGCTCGACCGCAATTCAGATGGTTGGAAAATTCGACGTCACGATTTTCCCGGTGAAAATGTTTCGATGGTCCTGCATGACTCGCGGGATGACACGACGTACGCTGCGTTGAATCATGGTCACTTCGGGGTCAAGCTGCACCGCAGTTCGGATCGGGGTGAAAACTGGGAAGAGTGTGCCGTACCCGTTTATCCGGAAGGAGCCCAAAAAGCTCCCGATCCGTTTACCGAAAATGCAGAGCCGAAACCAGCCAGTCTGAGTGAAATCTGGTCACTGGAACCGGGGGGCGCCGATCAGCCGAATCGTCTCTGGTGCGGGACGATTCCCGGTGGCCTGTTTCGTTCGGATGATCGCGGTTCCAGCTGGCAGTTGGTGGATTCATTATGGGATCTGCCCGAACGCTTGAAATGGTTTGGCGGCGGCAAGGACGACCCGGGCATTCATTCCATCTGTGTGCATCCGGAAAACAGTCAGAATGTAGCTGTTGCGATTTCCTGTGGCGGAGTGTGGGTCACTGACGATGATGGCGTCAGCTGGACCTGCAAGACGGACGGGTTGCGGGCCGAGTATATGCCTCCGGATCTGGCGCACGATCCCAATATCCAGGATGCACATCGCATGGTGCAGTCGCCCACTCAACCGGACCACTTCTGGATTCAGCATCACAACGGCGTGTTTAAAACGACTGACGGAGCGGAATCCTGGCAGGAAGTGACCGGAATTCAGCCTTCCGTGTTCGGGTTCGCGGTTGCCGTCCATCCGCAGCGTCCAGAGACGGCATGGTTTGCACCCGGCGTGAAAGACGAGTGCCGTATCCCCGTCGATGGACGGTTCGTGATTGCCCGCACGACCGATGGAGGCGCGACTTCAGAAATGCTTTCGAACGGGTTGCCAGGCGAACACAGCTACGACATTGTTTATCGACATGCATTGGACATTGATGAAACCGGTGACTGTCTGGCCGTCGGTTCGACGACCGGCAACTACTGGATCACCGAAGATGGAGGCGACAGCTGGCAGACGATCTCCACCAGCCTGCCTCCGATCCATTGTGTCCGCTTTGTGAAGAGTTAATCCCGTTTTTTCAGTTCCTGTTCGATGACGCGGGCGGATTCTTTGCCTTGCGCTGTTGCGCCTTCCGAATTGAAATGCACGTTGCCCGGTCTGGTCCACCATTCGGCGTGATGCGGTTTGGTGAAGGCGTACAGATCGTTGACTCCGATCTCGGGATAATCTTTCAGGACTTTCAGAGCGACCTTGTTGTACTTTGCAGCGTCACCGGCGATGCGTCCTGCTTCTCCTTCGGGAACCGGGGTAGTGGTTACAAAAATCAGTTTCGCTTTGGGCGCCAGCTCTTGCAGATAAGCGATAATGGCGCGCAGGTTTTTTTCATAGTCTGCGGTGGAGGTCACCTGCTTGCCGTTAACGCGATCCAGTTTCTTACCGTTCAAGTATTTCAGATCATGCAGGCCGACGTTGAAATGAATCACATCCCAGTCGAAGTCCCAGTGGCCGACAAGTTGAGGATTGCGCATCGTATCATGCATGGTTTTCATTTTGGTGATGACCGAAGACGAATCACCGCCATTGCAGTACAGTCGATACACGTTGGCTTTCCCCTTGAGGGCTTCGCGAGTGGCATCGGTATAGGCGATGGAAATGGAATCGCCATATAGAAAGACGTTGGGCAGCCTGGGATCATTTTCGACGAACTGAAAAGTGGGACGCTTGTTGAACCGGGGAGAACGAACCAGCTTTTTCCAGGCCTCGGAAGCCTGTTCTTCTGCGAATACAACAGGAGTGCCCGCGAGCAGGAAGGCGGAGAACAGCGTAAGCAGTAGGATGGATTTCATGATGCGTCTTCTTTTATTAATGGTTAATCGGCTGGAACAGCAAGAACGTCAATCAGTCACTACTGTTCTATTCTGGTGAGTTCGCAATCAGAACAGCAAGTTGATTTGCTGAGGAATTCATAAAAAACCGGCATCTCAGTAATACGGGAATTCGCAGTAGATTTCAGTTGGGAAGGGAAGTGGTAATCAATAGAATGGGAGTCATCATCAGTTCGAGATCCGGAACTTAAGGGAGTGCTCACATGAGAATATTTTGTCTCTGTTGTCTGTTAATTGTGTTCGGCTGTGAAAAACCGAAGCCGGAAGTCGCAACGGCTGCCGTGGAACAGGGGGAATCAGCACCAGTCCACAGTGAGAGTAAAACGGTTCTCCCACAGGCGGGGATGGGTATTATGGTCGGAGAGGTCACCTCTGAGACGGCTCTGGTGCAGGTGCGTTTGACGAAAACAGACAAACTGGTTGATCGCGATGTACCGGGTATGCCGGGAGTTGTCATCTTTTCGCTCAGCCCATACGAAAACGAAAAGACAGCTTCGAAGCACGTTGATACCCAGGTTGTGAAGGCCGCTGCGGAGCATGATTTCATCGCGCGCGCCGCATTTAATGGTCTGATGGCTGACACCGAGTACGAGTGCAAAACCCGGATCGGTGAAACAGAGGAGCAGATGCACGCTGGTCCCACGGCACGGTTCAAAACATTGCCTGGTGCCAGTAAAACGACGCCTGTTGATTTTGTGGTGGTAACAGGAATGAACTATGCCAAGTTTCACGGCGACGATCGAATTGATCAAAAACAGCATCTCGAGGAAAACAACACAAAGCTTCCGCAACCCTATTCCGGCCCGGACAAACACCTGGGCTATCCTGCGTTGGAGACCATTCTCAAACTGAAACCAGACTTTTTTATTGGCACCGGCGATAATGTGTATTACGACACACCCGATAAGCCCCGCGCGAAAACCATTCCCGAAATGCGGCAGAAATGGCATGAGCAGTTTGTGCAGCCCCGCTACCGGGATCTGTTTGCCGCAGTACCCACCTACTGGGAAATTGACGATCATGATTACCGAATCGATGACGGCGATAATACAGGCGATCATTATCCCACCCCGGCAGAAGGTCGTGCGATGATGCTGGAACAACTGCCCGTCGCGCCCATGAAAGAGACAGGAGCAAAAACGTATCGCACGCAGCGGGTCAATCAAAACCTGCAGATCTGGCTGCCGGAAAACCGCATGTATCGCAGTCCCAATGCGATGGAAGACGGGCCCGAAAAAACGATCTGGGGTGCCGAACAGAAAGCGTGGCTGAAGAAAACACTCAAGGAGAGTGATGCCACGTTCAAACTGCTCATCTCGCCGACACCCATGATTGGGCCCGACGATCTGCGCAAGACCGACAACCACTGTGACATCGGCGGGTTTCGACATGAACGGGATGAGTTTTTCAACTGGCTTAAAGAGAACGGGCTGGATCAGCAGAACTTTTTCATCGTGTGTGGTGATCGTCACTGGCAGTATCATGCCATCGATCCGAGTGGTTTTGAAGAGTTTTCCAGTGGAGCACTCGTTGATGCCAATTCACGGTTGGGTCGCAAGGCAGGTGATCCGAAATCAACGGACCCCGAGGGACTGATCAAGCAGCCTTATCTGCAGGATCCGCGTTCCGGTGGGTTTCTGCTGGTGAAGGTCACTCCTTCGAATAAAAAGGATCCGGCGACCCTCACCTTTCTGTTTCACGATGAAAAAGGAAAGCTGCTCTACCAGCATGATGTCCCCTCAGGTGGAGAAAAGCCGGCAGAGCAATAAGAGCGGCTATTCCTTGAAATCAGTGTCGGCAGTTTTCAGATCGAGGGGTTGTATCCAGATATTGCGATAGCGGACGTCGTGGCCTTCGCACTGCAGCTTAATACCGCCGGGGGTGTCGGTGATACCGAAACCGTTATCATTACCTCCATCCAGGCCGGAGTTCGCGCCGCCCCAGACTTTGTTGATGGTGACGTTTTCGTGGACTTTTTTCCCGTTGAAGTACATCGAGACTAAAGGCTTTTCGACAAGCTTGCCGTCTTTGAACCGGGCTGCGCGAAAGGTGATGTCGTAGGCGTTCCATTTTCCTGTGCCGTTATAGGCATGGTAGGGTGACTCGGTTTCGTTGATGACGGCGGCCATGCCGTGTTTTGTCTTGTCGCCGTCCAGAACCTGAATTTCATAGCGATTCTGCAGGTAGACACCGCTGTTGCCTCCCGGCTTCATCACAAGAAACTCGACATGCAGGCGAAAGTCGTTGTATTTCTTTTTTGTGACGATGTCGGCTGTCCCGTATTTTCCTCCCGCCGCAGCCGGGTCATCTGACATGACGACTGTACCTGCATCGATGGGATCTTCCACCACTTTCCATTTGATGGGCAGTGAGGAGCTGAACCGGGGGCCCTCCCAGTAAGTCCATTTCTGATCCAGCATTTCCCGGCTGCCGTCCAGCAGGATTTCTGCATCCGTGGGGGCATTGGCACCAAGACCGACGTCGGCCCGTACACTCGAACAGGGCGACAGGAGTATCAGTGCAAACAGAGTCGTAATGAAGGCTGTGAAACGCATGGTGAATCCTCATGAAACCGGAAGTGTGATATCAAAGTTATATTATGTGATAATTTTGAGTACAGCACAAACAGAGAAATCAATTTGAAGCGTTTCTGAACGAAAGTTGAGTTGCGGTTTAAGGTTGCCACTTTACTGGGCAATCTGAACCGGGAAGACACTCAACAGGCAGAGTCGATTCGTGATATTTTTTAATTCTAAAAAGAAATGTAAGTCATATCAGCAATTTATGATGTGAGAGTGGGTCTTCGCTAAGTCGAAATAGTTCAGCAGTTTTTGGTTCTTGAAAAAAAGTGGAGAGCGACAACCTCGATTGCAAAGTAGCGGATTCAATCTGGTTTTTCACTGTTCAACAGAATCGTTGCTTTGTTTGGGGAAGCTGGTTAGGCATGAGATTCGCATACTTGATATGTCAGCTAATAGATTTGGTTGCAGTTTCTGCATGATCGTTAGCATTGGTTTTATTCTCACGTCATTGTGAAAGGTAGAGAGTCGACATTTTTGAACTGAGATACAGATTGAGAAGAGACTGGTTACTCCCCTGAAGACCCCACCCTCTTTCCTGCCTACTTCCCACTAAAGAAAAGAACTCTCGTCATTCCGTATTTATTGAAGGAAACATCCATGTTGAGCAGGCACAAATTACGTATACGTGGTTTCACGTTAATTGAATTACTGGTGGTGATAGCCATTATTGCCATTTTGATTGCGTTACTCTTACCGGCAGTGCAGCAGGCACGGGAAGCCGCCCGCCGCAGCACCTGTAAAAATCAGTTGAAACAGATCGGTCTGGCGCTTCACAACTACCATGATAACTATCTTCGCTTCCCGATTGGCGAGCAGTTCGGACGCATCCGACCTAACTGGCGTGCACCGATTCTACCTTTCCTGGATCAGGCACCCGCTTACAACCAGATGAACTTTGATATCAGTACCACCGTGGGTGGTTTCATGTCAGAGAACAGCGGCGGCTCGTATGGTTATGGCACAGGTGCCGGAACGAACGAAGTATTAAAAACGTTGCGGGTTCCCGTGTATAACTGCCCGTCGAGTCCGTTTTCCAATTCGTCCAACGAGAACGGGATGAACAATTACGACCAGGGTCAGACGATGGACTACGTCGGGATCGCCGGTGCGACACCCGCTCCGGGCAGCAGCTCAGGTTCCTGCTCTGTTACCGGGGCCGGCTATGGGAACGGTACCTTCTGTAACAACGGATTGCTGGCTCCCAATGAAAGTTTCCGAATCCGTGATGTCAAGGACGGAACTTCGAATACGATGATCGTGGCAGAGCAGTCAGGCCAGGTGAATGGGAAAGACTGCCGCTCTAACTACTATGGTGGCTGGAGCGGAATCGGAACGACCTCCAAAATGCCTTCACTGGGTTCCGGTTCTGCCTGGGGTTCAGGAACAACGACTGTGATGTATTCCATCAATAGCTTCTGGACTTCCGGTGCACCAACTGAAGCCAGTGCTCCTTATGGGGCCAATACGGTTCTGAACTCCTTTCATACCGGCGGAACCCATGTTCTGTTGACTGATGGAGCTGTCCGCTTTGTTTCTGAAAATATTGACTTCAGTACCCTGGCAAATCTGGCATCCAAAAATGACGGTAATGTTTTGGGCGAGTTTTAGTCGTCACTCAGCATGGCAGTCTTAAAATGAGAATGCAGGCACGGTCCCCGTTCGTCAGACCAACGGGGCCGTGCACTGTTTTGTGTTTTATCAACTGAATGATATCTGGAATCAAACTGAAATGTTTACACAGATTTATTTGAAGCGATTTTTTCTGTACTCCCTGATGCTGTGTTCCAGTTTGTTGCTGGTCGGCTGTGGAAAAAGCAATGCAGAAGACAAACAGCGTGCCCACATTACCGTTACCGTGACTCACGATGGTGCACCTGTCACAGAAGCGGAACTCCGGTTGATGATGGACGGTAAAGGCGAGGGAGCCATGGGCGTATTGAACGAAGCGGGACAGACGGAACTCTCTGATGTCGTGCTCGGCAGTTACACCGTGACGGTGACCCCACCGGAGGGGACTCCCGACAATCCGGCTCCGAAAAAAGACTACCCCAATATCCCCCAGAAATACCGCAGTATGAAAGACACGCCACTCAAAGCTGATGTCAAAGCGGGCGTGAATGAATTAACGTTCGACCTCAAAGAATAAGTCAGCTGTTATTCTGATAATCCCTGCCTTGCTCTTACAGGGAACTGCTTCTGGCAACCCGGACACAGGTTAATGGTGAAATCCACTGCCTTCTGTCTGGGAGGTGTGCTGAGGGTGAGAAGCAAAATAGTCTATCGCGTGCTGCAGATCATTCAGCAGCATCTCTGCCATATCGCGTGTGAAACCTTCTTTGCAGACACACCGTAATACGGCGAGGTCGTCACGGTTTTTAGGGAAAGTATAAGCGGGAACCAGCCAGCCCCGTTCACGTACTTTATTTGAAATATCAAACACGCTGAAATTGGCGGTTTCATTGGTGGTAAACGCAAACACGGGAATATCACTTCCATCTGAGATCAGATCAAAAGGCCCCAGTTTCGCGATGCCGGCAGACAGGTGCAACGCGACATCCTGCGATGTCTGGTGGATGTCGCGATAGCCTTCGTGACCCAGCCGCAGGAAATTATAATATTGCGCCACGACCTGATTACCGGGGCGGGAAAAATTCAATGCAAAGTTAGGCAGGTCTCCGCCCAGGTAGTTGCAGTGAAAGATCAGTTCTTCCGGCAGTTCGGCTTTCTCACGCCAGATAATCCAGCCGACGCCGGGATACACCAGCCCGAATTTATGCCCGGAGGTATTGATCGATTTCACCAGCGGCAGTCGAAAATCCCATTCGAGATCCGGTTGCAGAAAGGGCGCGACAAATCCGCCCGAAGCGGCATCTACATGAATGGGAACTTCCCAGCCGGTTTCGGAATTGAGTTTGACCAGCGCGTCATTGACTTCTTTTACGTTCTCATAGCGACCATCAAACGTGCTCCCCATGATCACGACGACGCCAATCGTATTCTCGTCAACGAGTTTCAAGGCTTCTTCAGCGGTCAGGCAGTAGCGGTCCCCTTCCATAGGCACGAACCGTGGTTCGATTTCCCAGTAACGACAGAATTTTTCCCAGCAGACCTGCACGTTAATGCCCATGACCATATTCGGTTTATCAGCGGGTTTGCCTGCCGCTTCTCTGCGTTTCCGCCAGTTCCACTTGAGGGCCATCCCGCCCAGCATGGCTGCTTCACTGGACCCGATTGTTGAGCACCCAACGGCGTTTTCTTCTGCAGGGGAATTCCAGAGCTTTGACAGCATGTTGGTGCAGCGCAGTTCGATCTCTGCTGTCTGCGGATATTCATCCTTGTCGATCATGTTTTTATCGAACGTTTCTGACATCAGTTGCCGGGCTTCGTCTTCCATCCAGGTGGTGACGAAGGTTGCCAGGTTCAGCCGCGAGTTACCATCCAGAATCAGTTCATCGCGAATCAGGTTATAAGCCACCTTGGGAGGCAGACCTGCGTCTGGCATTTTGTATTTGGGAACGGGCTCCTGAATGAAGCGTCCTCCATACGCGGGAGTGATGAAGGATTCGGGGTCAGATGGATGCAGATTATTCTGGCCGTGCAGCATGAGAGGTGCCCTCCTGGTAGATCAGTACGGATTCAATGTTGAGTGTACTGCCATCCTACTGTCTGGCGCTGAGATTTGAATGAAGATCGGGAGAGGGATCTGTTTTTCTGCAAATTTTATGTATTGCAGCCGACGGCGCACTGGCCGATGATGTCCAGTTTGTCATCGTTCAGATAGCAATAGCGGTTGATCCAGACTCCGTCCGGGCTGATGTCAGTCGCGACCTGCATCCGCGTCCGAAAATCTTCGGTGGGACCATAGCCGTGTGCGAGTGCATAAACAGGCATGGGCCGTGCCAGCTTTCTGGCAGCCAGGATTTTACGCTCCTGTGCCAGCGGGCCTGCGATGTGGGGTTGATCGGGGCCCGGGTAAGAGACGTCTGCCAGGCGTGTGGGGTGAGCCCAGTCGGTGATATCAAGAAATTTGAAGAGTGCGCGGACCAGCAGCGTTTCTGACAAACCGGGATTGGCCGCCAGAATCTGATCACCGTACGAACGCAGCATCATTGACCAGTGCATCCCATACAGTTTCACACTTACCGAGTTACAGTATTTTGCTGCCAGTGAGTAATTCATGCCTGACAATATGGACCAGGGGGGAGGAAACGCACTGGGGGCCAGCTCGACGCCGGCTTTGCCACAGTCGTCCATTGTGTTCCGGAATCCTGCCAGCAGTTCTTTGGAAAGCTGGGCTTTCATCAGCAGCATTTCAGAGGCTCCGGGATAATGATCGTTCAGCCAGAGCGGGAAATTGGCGGCCTGGTTCTCTTCCGAGAGCCAGTTTTCCAGATCGTAATTCGTCAGTCCTCCATTGAGTTTCTGATACAATCCCTGCGAGTCTAACTGCATTTGTTCAAAATCGTATCCCAGGCGATCTGCTGCCTGGCGGGCGTGGTCGCTGAAATCGAAAAACGCAGAATCCAGAAAATAAGGCGGATACTCGGGCCAGTCAAAACGCAGGCCGTCGATCTCAGGATATTGACTGAGCAGGTCGCGGATCAACGCATGCTGGTATTCGATGATATGAGGACTGGCCAGGCTGCCGTTATTCGCGACGCGTCTGCGGGGCAGTGATCCATCGGGCAGGCGGGGGATGTCTTCTTCGACCGGTCCGCCAAACTGCACACGATACCCGGGGGGAATTGCTGCCTGGACCTGGAAGTAAACTTCCAGTCCCCGTTCATGCGCAGCTTCAATGAACTCTGCGACGACATGACCTGCGCTGTGAGTCAGTTCATCCGCTTTCGCTGGCTGATAGCGCAGGCCTGAATAAAGTGATTCATCAGGGACGAAGCTGGGCGAGGTTTTGACCCACAGTTCCCGTTTACCTTCCCACAGCGGTCGGTCCAGCAGGCGGACCTGTCCGGCACCAGCGTCGGCGGGGGGCTCGCGCACGCCTGTCTGCTCGTCAGCCAGTTGCATGACATAAGGCGAAGTGGAAACGGCCGTGACGCCTGCGCGCTTCATAAGATTGTCGAGAACCGTTTCGACTCCCTCGTACTGCAGGTACTCCGGTAAAACCGTCACGCCGATCTGTCTCTGCTGGCTCATGGTTTCCTCGCAATGAAGCAGAAAAAAACTCTGTACTTGATATCTTATAGGCCTGCAAGATCCTTTCTCCAGCCCGCCGGAGAGATTTTTTTTGACTTTACGGGACCCCGGGCAATTTGTCGCAGAAAGCGACGAGAATAAAAGTGGCAACCGGGCCCAGTAAGAGGGACAGCAGAAACCAGGCCAGGCCGCTGCGGTTCTTTCCTTGTGCCAGGCCGGCATTGATCAAAGCCAGTGATCCCCAACCGACCAGATATCCTGATTCCTGCGGGATTTGTGCTGCGAATAACATGCTCGGATTCCTCCTGAAATAATCAGACTTTTTCCTGCCGGGTGAGATCAGATTCTGTCGTAGTTTTAGATTTCTGGTAAAAACACGAGCCCCGACAATCTGTGATTGCGGGGCCCGGAAATAGAATTCATTCAAGTGTCACTGGTTATTCAGTGATAATGTCGTTCACAGTTCCACCACTGGGAATCATCGGCAGCACATGTTCCTGGTAGGTGCAGATCACATCCAGCAGGTAAGGTTGATCCGAGGCCAGCATCTCTGCCAGGGCGGCCGGATATTCTGCTTTGGAGCGTACCTGTCTGGCCTGCAGTCCAAAGCCTTTGGCGATGGAGACAAAGTCGGGATAGGTGGCTTCAGCATGTTCGCCGGAGCCTTTCCCTTCCCATTCCGGATGGTGCACGGGTCCCAGGTAAGTGTGAGCACGCCGCCCTTCCATGAAGCGATCTTCCCATTGCACGACCATACCCAGATGCTGGTTATTCAGCAACAGGATTTTGACCGGCAGATTCTCAGTATGCAGTGTTGCCAGTTCCTGAATATTCATCAGCATTGAGCCATCGCCGTCGATGTCGACCACGAGGTCATTGGGGAACTGTGCCTGGACACCCATGGCTGCGGGCAGGCCGAAGCCCATCGTTCCCAGTCCCGAACTGCTGAGCCAGTGGCGTGGTTTGTTGAATTTATAGAACTGGGCTGCCCACATCTGATGCTGACCCACGCCTACGCTGATGTAAGGGTCTCTCTCTTTGCTCTGCTGCCAGAGTTCATGAATCGCATACTGCTGCGACATGACGTCGCCCAGCTCAGGATATTTCAGCGGGAATTTCTCTTTCCACTCTTTGCACTGAGCAAGCCAGCTGTCGACCTGTGGCAGATCATCGTCGGTGATTGCTTCGTTTAACTCGGTCAGCACATGTTTCAGGTCGGCATTAATCGGAATATGCGCTTCTTTGTTCTTCTGCAGCTCAGAAGGATCAATGTCCACGTGCACGATTTTTCCATGTTTGGCGAACTCTTCAAGCTTCCCTGTCACGCGGTCATCAAAGCGTACGCCAAATGCCAGCAGCAGATCAGCTTCGTTGACGGCGTAGTTCGCATAGACGGTTCCGTGCATGCCCAGCATATCCAGGCTCAAGGGGTCCTCGCCGGGGAATACACCCAGACCCATCACGGTCGTGGTAACAGGAATATTGGTTCGTCTGGCAAATTTGACCAGTTCTTCAGAGGCGTCTGAAATAATCGCACCGCCACCAACATACAGAATTGGTTTCTTGGAACGTTTGATGGCTGCCAGAATCTGTTTGATCTGTTCGGGAGCCGCTTTACGCATCTCCGGACGATAGCCGGGCAGATAAGTATCCGGATTGTAATCGGGTTCTTCATCCAGTGTCGCCAGCTGACAGTCTTTGGGGAAGTCGATCAGCACGGGACCGGGACGTCCTGTATTCGCGATGAAGAAGGCTTCCTTCACGATGCGGGCGACGTCTTTGACGTCGGTCACCATGTAATGATGCTTGGTGATCGCGCGGGAAATTTCCACCATGGGAGTTTCCTGGAACGCATCGCTACCAATGACGGCTTGAGGCACCTGGCCGGTGATGGCCACCAGGGGAATCGAATCCAGCTTGGCATCTGCCAGAGCGGTGACCAGGTTGGTGGCACCGGGACCACTGGTTGCCATACAGACGCCGACTTCTCCCGTGGTGCGGGCAATCCCCTGAGCGGCAAAGCCGCCCCCCTGTTCGTGGCGGGGCAGTAAGGTGCGGATATCGTCTTTGTATTTCATCAAAGCCTGGTGTAACGGCATGCTGCAACCACCGGGATAAGCAAAGATGGTTTTCACGCCCTGCCGCACCAATGCCTGAACCAGAATCTCAGCGCCATTGATTGTCTTCGTTTGCGTGTTTTTTTCGTTGGCAGTGGCCACTGTTTCACCCTTCTGTTTCGATAATCTCTAATTGTCTCAAATTAAATGACGGGATCGACCAGATTTCACTGTCACCGGTTCGAATCCGGCTTCTGGCAGATCGCTGTTTCGCTGTTACCACAACAGACAGATACGTAGACGCACCGCGTACGCCAAATGTTCGTTCTGGTTTTCAATCACTTGATTGGCGGTCAATTCTATCTTCTCTCAGGGACAATAACGAGTCATTTCCTGCCCAGAATCCAATATTCGTCGAGAGACACGCCTCTTAAACCGCCTCAGCAAACAGGTTACAAAGACTGTTTCGATTGTGCAGGTTGACGCGTTCAATCCAGCAATCGCGTTCACGACAGATAAATTATCTGCGCGAAGAGTTAATCCAAATAGATTTAAGTGCATTGATATTAGTGGTTTGTGAAGAATTATTGTTGCTGGATTCAAGAGGGGAACCCGATTTCGCAGGAAAGGTTTGTGAGCGGGATTTGATTTGATATGATATATAAGCGAATATTGAAGTGAATTCGTCAGTCGACACAACCGACCAGTAGTAGAGAGCGGCGACATGCGTCTGCTCAGATCCCACCTGAACTTCCTTCCCGATATCAGCGAGCTGAGGTGTTGAACATGAATAATCCAGCAAATCTGATGCAGGCAACGCTTTCCCGACGATCGTTTCTCCAGTCTGGTTTTCTGACTCTGGGTGGTCTGGGGCTGGCGGATCTGTTGCGGCTCAGAGCCGAAGCTGCTTCAACTTCAGGGTCCACTCCGGATACCTCGGTAATTCTGATCTGGCTGCAGGGCGGTCCCAGTCATATGGAAACGTATGATATGAAACCCGAAGCACCGGTGGAATATCGGGGGGAATTCAATCCGATTCATACGAATGTGCCGGGTATGGATATCTGCGAGTATCTTCCCCTGCATGCGAAGGTGGCAGATCGCTTCACGCTGATCCGTTCCATTTCACATGGCTTCGCCAATCATGCCGGCGGTGCTGGTCGCTTTCTGTCCGGTCGCGATCCCTTAAGACCACTGGAACGTACCTCACAGTTTCCCACGATCGGCCCCATCGTTTCCAGAATGCGCGATCATGTGAATATCGGCATCCCGAATTATATCGGAAACCAACCCAACGTGTACGGCGGCGGCAGTGCTTACCTGGGCGAGTCCGCGCTTCCTTTCGTTGTCGGCTCTGACCCCAACGCGAAAAACTATCGCGTTCCCAATATTACCCTGGACGATAAATTGAAAGATCGTCTGGATGACCGCGTCACATTGTTGGCTTCTTTTGACAACATGCGCCGCGATCTGGATCAGAACGGTTCGCTGCAGTCCATCGACAAATTTAACAGCCGCGCCTTGGATATGCTGACCAGTGATAAATCACGCGATGCGTTTGACATCACTCAGGAAAGCGAAGCAACCCGCGATAAATATGGCCGCCACAAATGGGGACAGCGCGCCCTGCTGGCCCGCCGTCTGGTCGAAGCCGGCAGCAGTTTCGTCACGATGCAGATGCAAAATCCGGGTATCACAGGCTGTGCGGGTAACTGGGACATCCACGCTGTGAATGGACACCTCTATGATGACCTGCGGGGACGCCTGCCTGTCTTCGACCGTGCCGTGTCTGCGCTGATTGAAGATATCTACGAGCGTGGCCTGGATGAAAAAGTGATGGTCATTGTCTCCGGCGAATTCGGTCGCACGCCCCGCATCAATCCACAGAAGGGGACCCGTTCCAAAGTCATGCAGCCCGGACGCGATCACTGGCCCGGTGCCATGTCGGTCCTGGTCTCCGGTGGCGGCATGCAGATGGGACAGGTCATTGGTTCCACCACGGCCAATGGTGCTTATGCGAAAGACAATAAACTCGATCCCAACGATCTGCTTTCCACCGTCTATCGTTTCCTGGGCATCGACCAGACCCACGAATTTCTCGACCACAGCGGCCGTCCCATGCCGATTCTTCCCAGTGGAAAACCAATTGTTGAGCTGGGCTGATGCGGGGGGATTATTGCTTGCGGGAGAGAGAGCGTGCGATCCGTTCTGCTTCTTCGAGAGATATGGATCCAGAGATAGTGAACTCACTCCCAACGGCATCATGTATGGTCGGGGCCATGACAATTTTTCCATCGACCAGAATTGCCAGAGGCTTCGAGCGATGTTTCTGGCTTGCCTTCGAGATCAACGCCGCGCCTTCTTGATTCAATTTCACATTTATGGTGGGATTTTGGTATTGGTCCAGATTGATCTGAGCTTCCAGAAAGTGTTCGTTGGATAATACTGGTTCCTGTGGTAGCCAGATGGAATCCCCCGTTGCAGGAATGACGTGTTCTTCTAATCCCTCCCCGGGACTGGTTTCCGCCAGGTAAAATTCTACTTGAACGTCTGGTTCTGGATTGCTGAGATATTTTTCTGACCCCACTGCAAAATCGGCGGACGGGTCTCTGCTCACATCGTAAGACCAGATGCCGAATCCGACCACCAGCAGCGCACTAATTAAGAGCACGTTCCACAGGAATCGCGATGCTTTGAAGAAACGCTCCAGAGCGTCCGGTGTATTACGTCGGATACGCAGCAGACTGCCAGTGTATTTGTGCAGAGCGAGTGATAATAGCAGAAAGGCACAGGCCCGCGCTAAATGGGCAAAGACGACCAGGCGACCGCTACGGGAATCGATCAAGAGAATTCCCGGTTCGACTTCGTAACGAAGCTGAACCAGAAACAAAATCGTTGACAGAACGAATCCCAGGATCAGAAACACATACACGACACTTGCAACCGGTAGCGAGTGAACCAGGGGGGCAAGCATGTGTCTGGTTTCTGGTGTCGCGGCCGTTGTCTCAGTGGTTGGTTCTATCTCGGTCATCTAAATCGCTTCCCATAATTCTGAAGAACAATTTCCGAAGAACAGGTCAGGAGGGGCGAATTGCTGACACTCACTCTAACTGTTCGTAAAGTAGCAGTCTATGCTGGTTCTATTCTGACAAGTTCGACGTGGATTATTTTCTTATTGCAGGTTATGCTTTTTGCGTGGAAACTGTGCTTCCAGCAGTTTGACCGCTGCCTGAAAATCGGCTCGATCGGTAGACTCGTTGATGATGTTCGTATTCTCTTCCGGATCGCTGGTGTGATCGTACAGTTCGCGTGCGATGACTTTACCCGTTTTGAAATTCCGCCATTCGGTGTAGCGATAGCGGGGCGTGCGGACAGAGACGCCCATGTTTTCAGGTTGTTTTCTGTAATACGCAGGCCGCGGATGCTGCGTATAGGCGGCTGGTTTGACTGACTGCGTCGGATCTTTCAATACCGGGACCAGACTTGTGCCCTCCAGTTTTCCGGGGGAGTCGAGTTCACATAACTCGACCAGCGTCGGATACATGTCGAGCAGTTCGACCAGTGCGTCTGATGTCTTTCCCGCCGTCTTCATATGTGGCACCGAAATCATCAAAGGCACGCGTGCATCGTTTTCGAAGTTGGACGTTTTGCACCACAGACCATGTTCGCCTAGATGGAAACCATGGTCTGACCAGAACACAATAATTGTTTTCTCGCGCAGTCCCAGGCGATCCAGTTCCGCCAGTACTTTGCCAAGCTGCGCATCCAGGTAACTGATGCCCGCCAGGTAACCGGTCCGCAGTTCTATGATCTGCGCATCGGTCAGCTTGCCCTCCGCGGCTCTCAAAATTTCTCGACTGTTATGCAGCGCAACATCCGGTACGTTTTTCGGAGGCTGGGGATTATCGGGAACCGTGATCGTGCTGTCGTCATACAGGTCCCAGTATTTTTTGGGTGGATTGAAAGGCAAATGCGGTTTCCAGAAGCCGACGGCCAGGAAGAAGGGTTGCTGTTTCTGGTTGACTTCCTGCAGTGCTTTGACGGCGAGATCGGCGATGCGACCATCAAAGTAAGCCGAATCAGGTACGTCGCGACTTTCGGATCGCGGCGCTTTCGCCAGGTTGACCGGCAACTCCCGGTTATCGTTTAGCATTGGCTGGTCGTCATCATGTCGCGCAAAATGCATGACGGCAGGTACACTCCACGAAGCCGGGTCCCCTTGGATCTTCTGCCGCCAGTTATGAAAAATCTTGCCGATGTTCTGCGTGAAGTAACCTTGCTGTTTGAACAGCTGCGGCAGCGTGACGATGTCCGCATCGACTTCACGAAAGTGTGTGGGCAGATCCCAGATCTCGAGACTGTCTGGACGTCGCCCCGTCATCAGTGAGGCCCGCGAAGGGTTACACAGCGCCTGTTGACAGTAGGCGCGTTTAAACAACACGCCTTCCGACGCCAGCTGATCCAGGTGCGGCGTCTTCACCAGCGGATGCCCGTAGCAGCCCAGATCGCAGCGCAGGTCGTCCGTGCCGATAAACAGCACGTTCGGTTTTTCAACTGCCTCAGCTTCTAAACCAAAGGCAGGGCAGAAGATCAGGAGTAACACAACTGCCAGCGGAGAGCGGCGTCTGCCAGTAAATATCATGAGCACAGACTTTCAGAGTGAGAATTCAGAACGATCAGAAGAGACTCTGTTTTCATTCTGCAGCCCGCAGAGCGATTCCGCAAGCATAGATTTGCAGAGGCTCAAATTTGCGGAATAAATTTATTTTGTAAAAAAACAACGCAGAGAATAAACAAATAATTTGTTTGACAGTGTCTGATAATTGTATTACTGTGTTGATACAGTTCTAAGTGAGGTTTTCCCAATGCAGATTCAATTATCAGAAGCGGATGGCACGCCTTATTACCAGCAGGTTGTGAACCAGGTCAAGTTTCTGGTGGCCTCCGGTCGTCTCGAAGCCCATGAGCAATTACCGTCCGTCCGCGGGCTGGCACAGCAGCTGACGATCACCCCCAATACGGTGGCGCGGGCCTACCGCGAACTGGAAGCCGAAGGTGTCGTGATCTCCAGACGCGGTGCCGGCGTTTTCATATCTAACGGCGTTTCTCCCCTGTCCAATAAAGAAAAACGCCGCATCCTCAACGAACGCATGGATGCCCTGCTGACCGAATCGCGTCAACTGGGCGTAGATGAAGAGACCCTGTTGAAATTACTCCGTCAGCGGAGCCAGAAATTTGATTCACATCAAGAGGTCGAAAAATGAGCGAACATGTCATTGAAGTCAGCAATTTAAGTCGTCACTTCGGCAAGAAACAGGCGCTGTCCGACGTCAGTCTGTCTGTGCCTGAAGGCTGTGTGTTCGGACTGGTCGGCGAAAACGGAGCCGGCAAAACCACCCTGTTGAAACATGTGCTGGGCTTTTTGAAGCCGCAGCAGGGGAGCGTACGCGTATTTGGTCTGGACCCGGTGGCTGACCCGCCTGGCGTACTGGGAAGGATCGGACATCTCTCGGAAAACCGCGACCTCCCGGCCTGGATGACGGTACGAGAGCTGATTGAATTCACGCGGGCCTTCTATCCGAAATGGGACCCCGTCTACGCCGAAGAACTGCGGATGATGTTTGAGCTGTCGCTGAATCAGAAAGTACCCACACTGTCGCGAGGCCAACTCGCACGGGCCGGTCTGCTCGTCGCGCTGGCGCATCGACCGCCGCTATTGGTGCTGGACGAACCCTCGTCCGGGCTGGATCCGGTGGTCCGCAAAGACATTCTGGACGCCATCATTCGCACGGTGGTCGAGGAAGGGCGGACCGTTCTGTTTTCCTCGCATCTGCTGGACGAAGTGCAGCGCGTCTCCGATCGCATCGCGATCCTCGATCAGGGCAAACTGTTACTCACGAGTCCACTGGATGAAGTGCTCGTCTCGCATTACCAGTTGACAATTCGCTTCCTGGAACCGCAGCCCTTTTTCCCCCAACTCACCGGCGCACTGATGTGGTCGGGTTCCGGCAGAGAGTGGAAGATCGTCTGTAACGGTCAGAAACAGGAACTGGAATCAGAGCTGGAACAGCTGGAAGCCGAGATCCTCGATCAGACCGCACCGACATTGGAAGAAATTTTCGTGGCCAGGATGAAATCGGCTCAACGTGCTTCTGCTAATGGATAATACCATGTCAGAACCTTTGTATGTGATAACAAAATTCTATATACGTCGTACCTGGCCCTGGGCGGCGCTGGTCGTCTTTCTCCTCGTGGCAGGACCATTTCTGTTACAAGTCGTGACCAGTTTTCTACCTGGCGCTTCGCAGAAGGACGACCAGCTCTGGTTTGAAAGTCAGATGTCGTTACTGTTACTTACCTGGCTCTCTGCCGGACTGGTTTGCATTCTGCCTTTTCAGGAGACGAGAAAAATCGTTCGTGGCCTGCCTCTTTCATCGGCCAGAATCGCCAGTTGGTTCATGTTGTCTTCCGTCGTTACGGTCGTATTCCTCAGCCTGCTTACCAATGGTTTGTATCGACTTGTTTTAATTGATGAACACTGGTTGGATCGGGACTGGTCCGTCCTGGGGCCATCATTGTTCGTCGCTACTTTGATCATTGTGCTCTGGTGCGCTTACTGGAATCTGCAATCGCTGGGATTTTTCAGGCTATTGTTCTGGATCAGTTGTATTTCTGCTTCAATTGGCTGGCTGATTTCACGTTATTATCCGCATGGGTTTGATCAGCCGCCACAATCCTGGAGCAATGTTTCGCTAACAGAATGGATCACTCTGCTGGTAGTGTTTGTGGGAGCCTGGCGTGGGGGAATCGTTTCGTTCGCCCGCTTTCGTTCGGGGACTGCTGTCCCCAGTTCATCCTGGAATTGGCTTGAATCCTGGGCGAATGGTGGCGCGCTTCTGCGACACGAAAAAAGGATCCGGAATACCGGTTCGCCGATGAAAGCATTTGCGAGATTGCACTGGTGCGATGCCTGTCGTCAGGTTGTCATGATGGTAGCCATTCTGGGGGGCATTGCGTTTTTGCTTAATCTGGCAGGCTACCTGCAAAAAGAGATTTACAGTACGAGAAGTCTGCTGGTGAGTGAGAATCCAGCCGTTGCAACTGTGTTGGTGTTTGTGCTTTCTTCGTTCAGTTTAATTATCACTTTAGGAATGTCATTGACGCCACGAGATTTCCAGTCCATGAAAGTCTATCTGGCTGTGACTCCTGTTTCCGATCGGATTTTATCAGAAGCACTGATTCTGAATATTCTCAAGTGCATGGGTATGGCAGTCTTTTTTGTTGCCCTTATTGGCTTTGGGGGCAGTTATTTTTTTACCGTTTTCTACCAGGGGACTGAGGTTCTGTGGGATGACTGGAACTGGCTGATTCAGCATGAGACCAAATCGCGGTTCATTACCGTGCCATTCCTGTTTCCACTGGGATACTGGGCTTTCATCGCGAATTCTCTGGCGCTCATCTGGACGGGACGTACGACGTTCAGCTTTTTAATAATGTTGATTTCCTTTGCCCTGTATTTTTTCACGATGATTCTGGGAATGGGTTCACCGGATACAGCGAAAGCATGGATTCGATACAGCCTGCTACTGTTTGATGTGATTTTAATATGGGGCATTACGGCTCTCGCATTCATTCAGGCGTATCGAGTCGGCCTCGTTACAAAAAAAGTGATTGGACTGGCAAGTCTGTATTGTCTGTTGATGCCAACACTCTGCTGGGGAGTCTGGGAGACAGAACAGATTCTCTTGAAGTTGTTACTGTCATCTTTACTCGTTCTCGCAGTAACCCCCTTCGCAACAATTCCGCTGGCGGTTTCGTGGAACCGGCATCGTTAACTAAAGAGGATTGAGAACCATGACAGACGGTCTGTTACGGGTTACAAAATATTCTTTGAAAGAACTCTGGCCGCTTGGGCTGGGGGTTGTCGGCATGCTGGTATTGCCGCCGGTGGGCCTGCAGATGTTGGCGCGTTTCCTGGGGCGATTGAATTCTCCCTCGCCGGTGTCTTTAGGGTGGCATTTCTTTTTTATGGCGGTTTCCGCTTTCTTGCTCGCAGTAGTGTGTGGCACTGTGCTGGAGCAGACAAAAAAGATGTTGCCCCGAATACCTGTCAAAACAGCGGAAATCGTCAGTGCTCTGATCCTGTCGACCTTAGTCGTGAGCGTCAGCGTCAGCCTGGTCGCAACTTTCATTTACCGTCAGTTGCTCTATGGAGAGGCGATGTTCCGAGACGGTTGGCCGATCCTGGGGCCAACACTGTTTCTGTCGACGATGGTTGTCGTGCTCCATTGGGGTTTCTGGAATCTACAATCGCTGAGTCTATTCAGAGTGTTATTCTGGATCTGTTTTGGTGACATGACGTTTTTCTGGTTTATGTCTCGTTACTTCGACAGTCAATCCAGCGACATCTTCGAGCCCTGGAAACAGGTCACGCCTCTCGAACTGATCACGATGTCGGTTGTATTTGTGGCATCCTGGATCGGGGCGATCCGTTCGTGTGACCGGGTGCGCTGCGGTGCCACTGAGTCCAGTCGGACCTGGGAGCATATGCAAACCAAAGTGAAAACTCTGCAGCACCAGACGATCATCGCCCCTCGAAAACGCTTTGAATCCATCTCTTCTGCTTTTGCACGACTTTACTGGCAAGATTCCTGTCGATCCTCTGTTGCGATCAGCGTAGGCCTGGGGTGTCTGGTGTTTTTTCTGACGTTCTTTTCCGGGAACAGTACCTCCCGTGAAGTGATTTTTCTGTCAATCATGGCTTTCTTTAGTTGTGGTGTCATTCTGATATTGCTGCTGGGATTCTCTTTGTCGCCACGAGAGTCAACGCAAATGAAAGTCTATCTGGCGATCGTTCCCCTTTCGGATCGAGATATGGCTTTCGTTCTGACGCGTACGATCGTGAAACTGGTCTTGCTACTGGTTGGTTCGATTCTGCTGTTCGGTCTGACTGGTGGTTCTTTACTATTCTGGTTATTTGAAGGCACCGCAGCGACTCAGGAAAAACTGAATCGGCTGTTCGGTCCTGAATGGAATCAGAATCTCGTATGTTCCTGCGCCTGGGTTGCTCTGGCAGTCTGGGCGATGCTTGCGAATATTCTGGCTCTGACCTGGTCGCCACAAAGGGGATCCAAAGAACTGCTAGCTGCCATGCCTACCGTTGTAATCGTGACTGCTGTGATAAGTGATTACTATCCGATCTGGGGAGTTGTGTTTTTTCTCACGAACAGTGCGTTGATCTGGTCGGCCACGATCATTGCTTACCTACGCGCTTATCGAGCCAACTTGATCCGTACCCGCGCGCTCTGGTTGGCGGGGTTGTTTTGTCTGATCGTCCCTGCAGTCTACTGGAATTACTGGAGCACCTCCGAGTGGCCTCTGAAGTTGCTCTGGTCCTCCTTACTCATGCTCGCAGTAACTCCCTTCGCGACGATCCCGTTGGCAGTTTCGTGGAATCGGCATCGGTGATGTGTGGTTTACTTTTTTGTTTGTAAATATGGATCAATGAGTTTGTGGTGAAATTATGACACATCTGCTCTTTGTCGTTACAAAAACATATACGAAACGCGCCTGGCTGGCGGCGGTGCTGGCGGTTTGTCTGCTCGTGCTCGGGCCGCTCTCGTTGCGTGAACTGATCTACCTTCTGGAGGGGCCGACGGACTCCGGCAGCGTGAACCCCTTTAATTTTCATTTTGCGTTTCTGGCGACCTCCTGGGTGACCTTTATTGCCGTCTGTCTGCAGGCGCTGCAGGGGTCGCAGCAGATGATTCGGGGGCTGCCGATTTCTTCTGCCAGGATTGCCAGCGGTCTGATGTTTTCTTCCGTCGGAGTTGTGGTGCTGCTCAGTCTGGTTACAAATGGCCTGTATCGACTGGTCTTTTTTGACGAACACTGGCTCGCCGACTATTGGCCCGTGCTGGGTCCACTGTTGTTTCTTGGCACGCTGGTGATGGTCGGTTATCACTGTTTCTGGAGTATGCACGCGCCCGGTTTTCTCAAAGTCGCAGGCTGGGGGATGGCTTTTGGGTTGCTGTTTTTCTGGTTCGTCGCCCGTTATTATCCAAACGGTTTTGCCAGAGGAATCGCTCCCTGGAGCCATGTCACGCTGACAGAATTCGTCACGCTGCAACTGGTCAGTCTGGTCGCCTGGCTGGGGGGAGTTCGCGCTTTTGCGAACATTCGTAATGGCGCTGCAACGCCGACGCCGCAATGGGATCAGGCGCAACTCTGGTGGACCGCATTGATCACCGGCAGGATTCCCGAACGGATGTCGGTCCCCCTCTCACGGAGAATGACACTCGCGCGCCTGCACTGGAGTGGCTCCTGTCAGCGGGCCGTCATTGTGGGCGGGGTTTTATTTGGTGTCGCAGTACTGATTGTGAATCTGGCTTCCGTTGTGATGTATGATTCCAGCAGTCCTGAGTTGAATCACCTGCTGGAGCTTTCGGGAACATTTCAGATCACAACGCTGGTGCTCTCCGGCATCGCGGCGATTGGTGTGGTGATTATGCTGGCAGGCAGCCTCGCCGGAACCGGTAATACGGAAATGAATCGCTTTCTGGCGATGACGCCGCTGTCGGACAGGGAGTTGTCCGCGACGATGTTCGGGAATATGGCGAAAACAATCCTGTTTGTCGTGGTCCTGATTCAACTGGCGCTGCTGCTCAGTTACGCCGGCTTTTTGATGATACAGGGGACAGAGATATTTCACACAAAATATGACTTGAATGACTGGTTGAGACAAAATCTGATTTATTCCAGTGTCGCGATGATTGGGTTCTGGATTCTGGCTGCGAATTTACTCTCACTCTGCTGGACCGGACGCCAGTGGCTCTGCAATACGGTTGTGGGCGTCGTGATCGTGGGCAATATTGCTTACGTGATAATCGAGCAATTGCTGCTAGCGAGCGGGAGCTATCAGGCCGTGCAGGCTTTAGGAACAATCATTTTCCTGGTTTATTCGCTGGTGATCATCAGTGCCACCATCGGCGCTTACCTGGATGCCAGCAAACGTTGTTTAATTCAAAAGCGAACCAGACAAGTGGCATTGTATTTCAGCCTGACTGGACTGGTTCTGTTCGAGCTCTGGATGTCTCAACAGCCGACAATGCCGGATCACTGGATCGGTTTTTTAGGATTGACGGTTCTGTTGGCGTTGATCTTCGCGCCCTTCGCCACGATTCCTTTAGCGATCTCCTGGAATCGGCATCGCTGACTGTTTTCTGAATGGAATGAGATGTGTGTGTGGTTTGTTGGTTTGAGTCTTAATGAAATAAAGAGGTGTCCCTGATGTCATCTGCCTTCTTAATGACGACCAGAAATTTCTGTAAACGAGCCCGCCTCGGAGCTTCGCTGGCGGTAGGTGCCCTGGTACTGTGCCCCCTGGTCTCCCGGATTATCATGCAAGTGCAGGGATTGCGTCTCGAACATCTTGAGCAGAATGTGTTTGATTACCATTTTGCTTACCTGGGTGTTTCATACATTTTTTTTATTGGTGTCTGTCTGCAAGCGCTCACCGGCAGTGAGAAATTCTGTCTGGGTCTGCCTGTCTCTTCGACTTCGATTGCCACCTGGATGATGCTCTCGATGGTGGGGCTGGTGGTCGCATTACAACTGGTGACCAATGGTCTGTATCGCGTTCTGTTTTTCGATGATCGCTGGCTGGCGGACTACTGGCCTCTATTGGGACCACTGTTGTTTATGGTGACCTTGATCCTGGTGGGGCACGCCGCTTACTGGAGCCTGCACGCACCCAGCCTGACGAAATGCATTTTCTGGTCAGCCGTGGTAGTCGCGCTGTTCTGGTGGTTTATTTCCCGCTACTTCCCCAATGGATATAACGAGGAAATCGTACCCTGGCGTACCGTCACGCTGGGTGAATTTATTCTGATGCAGAGCCTCGGCGTCGCTGCCTGGTACCAGGGGACCCGTGCCTTTGCCCACGTGCGGCATGGGACAGCGCTGCCCAGCCCCCAGTGGGAACAACTTCAGGTCTGGTGGAAGGGGTTACTGACGGGTTCCATCCCAGAGCAGCCGATTGTTCCCCTCTCGCGGAAAGCGGCTCTGGCCCGATTGCATTGGCGCGATTCCTGTCAGCGTGCGGCGTTACTTGCCGGAGTGGGATTTGGACTGACCATGCTGGTGATCAATGTACTGGTCATCGCCAACTTTGATGCCTCCCGAACCAACCAGAATAATTTCAGTCAACTGGTAGAAGTTTTTTCGATTTCCTCAATGTTCTTTGGTCTGATTGCAGCCATTATCGTTGCCGTCCTCATGGGAGAGGGGACCACGGGTAGCGGACGAACTGAAATGAAGCAGTTCCTTGCCAAATCGCCGCTTGTCGATCGCGATCTGAATTCGATCCTGTTCCGCAATCTGCTCAAAACACTGGGACTGACATTTATGGGTATCGTCGTTGCGCTCACGCTCAGTCTGATCATCGCTGGAATCTGGCATGGAGCTGAGGTGTTTCAGGTGCTGCTTTCTCCGGTCATTCGGGGAGGAAGTTCGATATTACCTGTGTTTTTACTGGTCATCGGTTTCTGGGTCATCGCGGCCAATATGATTTCTGTCTTCTGGACCGGTCGTTCCTGGTTTTATTTTACGGCGATCGGCGTCTTCTTCGGGGGGATAGTCTTTTATATCATTCTGATGAATCTCGGAGATACTCTGTTTCGTAATTCGATGCTCTATCACTACATGACAATCGTGCTGCTGTTGTTACCGCCTCTACTGATTTGTGTGGGAACTATCACCGCGTATGTGGTTGCCTGCCGCAGACTGCTGATTTCGCAAACAGGCTCATTTGTGGCGCTGCTGCTCTGGTTGTGTGCTGTGACAGGAACTCTGGTCTGGTTGTTAGAACGATTTCCCAAAGTTCAGGGAGTCTGGGGATTATTACTGTTTTACGCGTCATTCGGTGCCCTGGTCCTCGCGCCGTTCGCGACGATTCCACTGGCACTGTCATGGAACCGGCATCGGTAAATCCGAGTGAGACAGGATCACACTGCTAAGAAAAGAAGCTTGTCTTAAGCTGTGAAATTCATTGAAAAATAAGGTGTCACTGATGTCATCCATCTTTTATGCGACTACCAAACAGTTTTGTAAACGTGCCTGGTTCGGCGCGGTCCTCGCCGTCGGGGCACTGGTGATGGGACCCTTGTTGATTGTACTTTTTTTAAAGTTCAACGGATTGCAACCGGCGCAGATGGAGCAGAGTTACTTTGACTTTCACTTTGCCTATCTGGGTGTCTCCTGGGTCTTTTTTCTCGGTGTCTGTCTGCATGCATTCTCTGGCAGCGAAAAATACTGTCTGGGTCTGCCGGTTTCTTCTGCTTCCATTGCCACCTGGTTGATGCTGGCAATGGCGGGGTTCGTGGTGGTGCTGCAACTACTGACCAATGGTCTCTATCGTCTGCTGTTTTTTGATGAGCACTGGCTTACCAATTATTGGCCTTTATTGGGACCGCTCTTATTTATGGTTACCCTGATTCTGGTCGGACATTGCCTGTTCTGGAGCGTGCATGCACCCAGCTTTACGAAAACATTTCTGGGGGGTGCTTTGATGATCGGAATGCTGGCCTGGTTTGTTTCCCGGTATTACCCGAACGGATTCAAGTCAGATATCGTTCCCTGGAATCGCGTGACGCTGGGCGAGTTTGTGACCATGCAACTGACCTGCCTCGCGGCCTGGTATCAGGGGACACGTGCCTTTGCAGAGGTCCGTGCCGGCACCGCGGTTCCCAGCCCTGCCTGGGAAAGGATGAAGGTCTGGTGGAATGCGCTGCTCACCGGAGCGATTCCCGAGCAGTCAGCGGTTCCCTTCTCGCCGCGATCATCGCTGGTCCGTTTGCATTGGCGCGATTCGTGTCAACAGTCTGTTATTGTCGGGGGAGGAGTGTTCGGACTGTTGTCGTTGATGTTTAACCTTTTGATTGGGACACGGCTGAATTCAGAACCGACGGCTTTGCGAGATGTCTTGGAAGGTTTTGTAGCCATGTCAACTATTCTCACCTTGGCCGCTGCTGTCACTGCAGGAGCGATATTGGGGCTGGGGATTTGCAGCACGGGACGCACGGAAATGAAACGCTGTCTGGCAATGGCTCCGCTGACGGATTCTGATTTTAATGCCACACTGTTCGCGAACATGGTTAAAGTGTTGGTCTGGTCCATTCTGATCGTTCAATCGGCTCTTCTGCTGAGCCTGATCTTTACTGCAGTACTTTATGGAGCAGACACGTTGAGCGTACTGCAGGTAACCGGTTTTCTGGGGAATGGATCAAACAGCTTGAGTGATATGCTGTTGTATTTATTCGGAGAAAATGGGTTTTTGTGTCATACGCTGGTGACATTAATCGGATTCTGGATCATCGCTGCGAATATAGTTTCCGTACTCTGGACAGGACGTACCTGGTTTATCGTCTCTGCGATCGGTGTCTGCTTTGGTGGTCTGTTTTTCTACAGCATGATGATCAGCTTGCTGGAAGCATTTTTCCCTCGTCAGTATCTGGCGGAACTGGTCATCATCAGTATGTTGCTGATTTTATATTTTCTGATTCTGGGGGGCACTCTTGTCGCCTATTTGACTGTCCGTCGCAGGCAATTGATCTCAAAAACCCGGTTCCTTGGGGCGGGTTTGCTCTGGTCATTTGCTGTCATGGGAGTTCTGGTGACTTTGCTGAGTATGGCTCCACATTACCCCTTTCGGACGATGTGTGGTGAGTTTTGTGTTTTTTCAGCCCTGGGTGCCCTGATCCTTGCGCCGTTTGCCACGATTCCACTGGCACTGTCATGGAACCGGCATCGGTAAATCCGAGTGGAATGAATAACTGAGCAATGCGCCTGACTACGATTTTGATTAATAGAAACTGAGGTCCCCTGATGTCATCTGCCATGATTGCGACGACAAAAAGTTTTTGTAAACGTGCCTGGCCGGGCGCGTCAATCGGCGTGGCAACGCTGGTGATTGTGCCTTTGATGATCAAGATTCTGATGCATTTGCAGGGGTATCGCATTCCTTATAATGACCAGGAAATCTTCAGCCTGCATTTTACTTACCTGGGAATCTCCTGGGTCATTTTCCTGTCGATCACGGTGCGGGCACTGGCCGGCAGTCAGAAATATTGTCGCGGGTTACCAATCTCTTCCCGCGCCATCGCGACATGGTTGATGCTGGCGATGGTGGGACTGGTGGTTGTGTTACAGCTGGCAACGAATGGTGCCTACCGGGCTCTGTTTTTTGATGAACGCTGGCTCGCCGATTATTGGCCCGTACTGGGGCCCCTCTTATTTCTGGTGACTCTGGTTCCGACGGGACACGCGATTTTCTGGATTCTGAACGCCCCCAGTTATACACGCATTATATTGAGCATGGGGATCATTGTAGCGTTGTTCTGGTGGTTCCTGTCGCGCTATTTTCCCCAGGGATTTAAAGCGGAAGCCGTTCCCTGGAGTCACGTGACTCTGGGCGAATTCGTGTTGATGCAACTGGTCAGTCTGGCTGCCTGGTATCAGGGAACGCGTGCTTTTGCCAGTGTCCGTTCGGGAACTGCTTTACCCAGTCCGCAATGGACGCAGACACGCAACTGGTGGGACAGCCTCACTACCGGCGTGAGCTCCAGCGGACAGACGGGGTTGATTTCGCATCGGGAAGCACTGTCGCGCCTGCATTGGCGCGACAGCTGTCAGCGCGCGGTCATCATGGGTGGGGGACTGTTTGGTATTGCCGTCCTGGTCCTCAATACGACGATGCGAAATGCCAATGGTTCACATCCGATTAATATCACCGAGGGCTTTATGCAAATCTATCTGATGTTCTCGATCATTGCTGCGCTCGTAGTCGGGCTGGTCGCCGGTGAAGGAACTTGCGGACCAGGCAGAACCGAAATGAAAAGCTTTCTGGCGGTCACTCCGTTATCAGACCGTGACTTCGCGATTGCATTATTCGTAAACCTGGTCAAAACAGTACTCTATGCCAGTCTGCTGATACAGGCGGGATTGATGTTAAATATGCTGGTGTTTGTCGCCCCCGGCATGCTTCAGGGAGACCAGGCTTCGATTATATCCTCCAGAGTGGCCCTCTACTGGTTCGTTTACAGCGTGTATACCCTGGCCTGTTTCTGGACGATTGCCGCGAATGTCATTTCTGTGTTATGGACCGGGCGTTCCTGGTTTTACTATCTGGTGATCGGCAGCATTCTCGGCTGCTTCGGGTTGTTTGTCTTTATTCTCAATTCAACAGATCGTATTTCCTATTCCCCCAACAATCTCTATTGCCAGATGGCGTTTTTCCTGGTGCTTGCGTTCCTGATCTTTGCTGGCGTGGTGACTGCTTTTGTCACCGCCTGTCAAAAAGGATTAATCAAATTATCGACCGCGGGGATCGCCGGCGGGCTCTGGCTGATCTGTTCTCTGGCAGCGATCTGGCTGAAATTTCCTGCGCCGACAGGATTGCAGGAGATGCTGACTCTCAGTTTGTATATCTTTTTCCTCTCACTGTTTGCCCTTGCTTTTGCGCCGTTCGCGACGATTCCACTGGCGCTGTCATGGAACCGGCATCGGTAACTCTACTGTTCACAAACGATTACGTAGCCGTCTTGCCGTCCTAAATCCTGTGAAATTCTCACTTTCAACGCAATTCCCTCTCGATAGTGACTTGCAGTCCTGAGCTGAGCAACTAAAAATAAACAGTTCAGGCAGTTTCAGGGCTGATCAGTCAGCGTGCACATTTCAAACTGTGGATGCCTCCTCCCCTGAAACGGCTTTCTGTCATCCTGTATCAGCTATCTGAGTCGTTCCATTGAGGAGAAATCATGGCGTCTGCAACCTATCGGAAATTTGCGAGGATCCTGTCATCGGGGATCGTGATCACGCTGGTTGTCGGTTTCACTGTTTCCCTGAGCCAGGCTGAAGAACCGGTCATCAAGGTTCCCCTCGGTCTGCCTCCGATCGAATTTCCGGAAGACAACCCGCCCACTGCCGAAAAAATTGCGTTGGGCAAACAGCTGTATTTTGATAAACGACTCTCGCGTGACAATACCATTTCCTGTGCCAGCTGTCATTCTCCGGTGAAAGGTTACAGCAACGCCGATCAGTTTGCGACCGGCTTCAAAGGCCAGAAGGGGGGCCGCAATTCACCCACAGTGATCAACGCCGCCTACAACAAATTTCATTTCTGGGACGGCCGTGCCGGATCGCTGGAAGAACAGGCGCTGGGCCCGATCGCGAATCCCATTGAAATGAATTTGACAACCAAAGAAGCCGTCGATCGGATCAACTCGATTCCCGGTTACAAAAAACAGTTCCAGAAAATCTTTGGCTCCGATGCGACAGAAGAAAATATCGCGAAAGCCATCGCCACGTATGAGCGTACCATTCTGTGTGGCGATGCCCCCTACGATCGCTTTAAAGCGGGCGACAAGAAAGCCCTTTCGGAATCTGCACAGCGAGGCATGCAGTTGTTTTTCGGAAAAGCTGCCTGCAGTTCCTGTCATTCCGGACCGACTTTCACCGACCATGCCTTTCATAATATCGGCGTAGGAATGGATGCGAAAGAACCGGACGCCGGTCGCAAAGCCATCAGTAACCTGGGCGGCGATCATGGCAGCTTCAAAACGCCGACCGTGCGTGATATCGCCCGATCTGCTCCTTATATGCACGATGGCAGCCTGAAGACTTTGAAAGAAGTTGTAGAACACTATAATAAAGGGGGTATCCCGAACGAATTTCTCGATGAAGAAATCTTCAAACTGAATTTAACCCCGCAGGAAGTGGATGACCTGGTAACCTTCATGAAAGAAGGCCTTACCAGTTCGAATTATCCTGAGCATAAAGAACCTGAGCTACCCTGATTGAAACTCTCTCGGCGGATGTCTCATACCTGAAGACGAGACGCAAAACTAATTGAAAATCCCCTTTTCAAAGGAAGATGAACACCATGCAGTGGAATTTACAACGAATCTTGAAAGCAACCGCATTCTGCCTGACCGCAGCCTGCCTGATGCTCGGAAGTTCTTACGTCGTTGCCGATGAAAAAGGTGACAAAAAAGAAGTCAAGAAGGAAGAGCCCAAAAAAGAAGCTCCTAAAAAAGAGGAGCCCAAGAAAGAAGAACCTAAGAAAGAGACCAAGCCTGCTCCTAAAAAGGAAGAGCCTAAAAAAGAAGAACCCAAGAAGGAAGAGCCTAAAAAGCCGGCTGTCACTGTAAAAACTCTGGTGACTAACCTTGAAAGCCCCAGCGGGATCGCCATCCAGGATGGTACCGGGCACGTATTCGTTGCCAGCCGCTATGGCGTGTATCGCTATGACGCCAAAGGGAAAACCGTCGATCTCGAAATCGCCGGGTACCCGACTGACGTCTACGGCAAAGGTCCCAAATATAACATCGGACCATTGGGCGTTGCCTTCATGGATAAAGATCACCTCGTCGTAGGTGACGGCAGCCGTCCCGATGCAGAAGAACTGGTTCGCATCTACAAGGTCGGCGATAAACCTCTGGAAAAATGGGTCAAAGAAGACACCGCTGTTCAGACTCTGGGTCCCATCAAAGCCGGCGATAAATCTGCCAAAGGCGAAGGTAACTTCTACGGCGTAGCCGTGGGCGATGGCGCTATTTATATCACCTGTAACGGTGACGACACCAAAGGCTGGGTTGCCAAGTCTGTGATCAAAGACGGTAAAGCCGGTCCGCTCGAACCCAGCATCGCTACCAAAGAAGCAACCAATGTCGATGCTCCCGTAGCCATCACATTCTCTCTGGATGGAAAAGAACTGGTCATCGGCCAGATGGGTGAAGTCAATGTCGCCGGCGACAGCCTGCTGACATTCTACGATCCCAAAACAGGTAAACTCACCAAGAGCCTGAAAACCGGTCTGAGCGATATCGCTGGTCTGGCTTACAGCCCTAAAACCAAGAAACTGTACGCCACTGATTTCTCCTGGGTCGACGCCACCAAAGGGGGGCTGTTCGAACTGAAAATCGACGGCGATAAAGTGACCGCTGAAAAAGTGATCTCACTGGACAAGCCAGCCGCCATCGCCTTTGACAAAGAAGGCAACCTGTATCTGACCGTCTTCGGAACTCAGGGGAAAGATCCTGAAAAATCTCCCGGTTCACTGGCAGTCATCAAGGCTGGTCTTTAAAACAGACGCTCACAATGCGGGTTGCTTCGATCTTCGATCGACCCGCGTTCTGTGGAAAATAATATTTCTATCACCAATATTTTGAAGGTAAGTAAAGACTAATGACAGTTCAAGTTATGCAACCCGCTCCTGATTTTGCACTGCAGGGTTACGATCGCGCCTCTGATTCATTCAAGGACTACAAACTGGAAGACTTCAAAGGCAAATGGGTTTGCCTGTTCTTCTATCCGCTGGACTTCACGTTTGTCTGTCCTACAGAGTTGATTGCATTCAATGAGTCACTGGGTGAATTCGAATCACGTAACTGCCAGGTGCTGACCGCCAGTACTGACAGCAAGTACTCCCACAAAGGCTGGTGCGACGCTGATCCTCAACTGGGTGGCCTGAAATACCCGATGCTGGCCGATGGCACTCACAAGCTGTCCCGCGATTACGGCGTGCTCAAAGAAGACGCTGGTATCGCGCTGCGTGGTATTTTCCTGATCGACCCAACCGGAGTCTGCTCATGGCTGGCCATTCACGGTTTGAGCGTCGGACGAAACGTCGAAGAAGTGCTGCGTGTTCTCGATGCCCTCCAGACAGGCGAAAACGTTCCCTGTAACTGGAAAAAAGGCGAAAAGACACTCTAATCCGTCTGGCATTCGTCTAGCAAAATTTAAGCAGGAGACTCCCATCAGGGGCTCCTGCTTTTTTTATCGCCCGTCTCATTACCTCCCACCGGCAATATCGATGAAGCCACCTGTGGTATAGCCGGCTTCATCAGACAGCAGCCACAAAATCGCATACGCGACTTCCTCAGCCGTGCCGCCTCGCTTTAAAGGCACATTGGCTTTCACACGTTCAATGCGATTCGGCTCCCCGCCACTGGCGTGCATTTCCGTATCGATGAATCCGGGGCGCACCGCATTCACGCGAATCCCTGCCTCGGCGACTTCCTTTGACAAGCCTGTCGTAAATGTATCGATGGCTCCTTTCGAAGCGGCATAATCCACATATTCAAAGGGCGAACCAGCCCGTGCCGCCAGTGAAGAGACATTCACAATCGCACCGCCTGGCCCGCCGTTGAAAGTCGACATCCGCTGGATCGCGGCCCGGGCACACAGGAAGCTGCCAAACACATTCGTCGCGAAGATCCGCTGCCAGCGAGCTATGTCCATCTCGGTTACAGGCATCTGCTGTTCCAGAATTCCCGCGTTATTCACCAGCGCCGTCACCGTTCCCAGTTGTTCGTCTGTCGTCTTGAATAGTCGTTCCACATCCGCTTCTTGAGATACATCCGCCTGCACCGCGATCGCAGTACCTCCCGCGTCTTGAATCTGTGAAACCACCACTTCCGCTGACTTTTCATCGCTGCGATAATTCACACAGACAGCATAGCCTTTTTGCGCGGCCTGCCGGGCTGTCGCCGCTCCAATCCCTCGACTTCCACCTGTAACGATGGCAACCTGTTTCATAGATTCATCCATTCACTTTAGCAAAAGAAAACTCCACTGTCGGCATACCAGCTTCCATGAATTATAATGATTTCGCTCCAGAATCAAATACATCCGTGTGCACCCTGGTGAGAGGTAAGTCGCTGGAACTCCGCAGTTTGAGTGTGAATCTGATATTCATCGCTTCGTTTTTACGTGACTTTCGGCCTGTCTGCTGCTACCTTAAAATGATCAGAATCTGATTCGCAACCGACCCAACCGAGGAGAAATCCGTTGAAGTGCTCAAGCTTTTTAGTCCGATTATCATTACTCTGTCTGCTCACCTGCAGTGCGGTCTCCTGCCTGGCTTCCAACCAGGCCGATCAGAAAGAACAACAGACTCAAAGCCAGGATAAGCAGGATAAACTATCGGTCCTGCTCATTGATGGACAGAACAATCATCAATGGCAGCAGACGACGCCGGTCCTTAAAAAAATCCTCGAGAATTCGGGGAAGTTCACCGTCGAAGTTTCTACCACGCCGCCGGGCGTTCCCCGTAAAGCTCGCAAGCCGGCCAATAAGAAACTGACACCCGAACAGGAAAAGCAGTTCGCAGAATATCTGAAGGCCTGGGAAGCGGAAGTCGCCAGACTGCAGAAAGAAAACCCGGCGCTCTGGAAGAAATGGCGCCCGGACTTCGGCAAATATGATGTCATTGTCAGCAACTACAACGGCGAAAGCTGGCCCGAGGAAGTCAAACAGTCGTTCGAAAAATATGTCAGCGAGGGAGGCAGCTTCGTCGTCGTGCATGCTGCCGACAATGCATTCCCCGACTGGCCCGCTTACAACGAAATGATCGCCGTTGGTGGCTGGGGAGGCCGCGATGAAAAATCGGGTCCCATGTTACGTCTCCGCGAGGGAGAGTGGATCGAAGATACCTCCGCCGGACGGGGAGGCACACATGGTACGCGGATTCCGGTCGTCGTCAAAGTCCGCCAGCCCGAGCATCCCATCGTGAAAGGGCTGCCCCAGGAGTGGATGCATCCCGCTGATGAAGTTTACGGCAAACTCAGAGGTCCTGCCAAAAACGTCAACATCCTGGCAACCGCCTACTCCGAACCCGAACAGCGGGGCACCGGCGAACATGAACCGATCATGATGACCATCGACTACGGTAAAGGTCGTGTGTTTCATACCACGCTGGGGCACGACGTGACGGCGCTCCAGGGAACCGGTTTCCAGGTTACGTTACAGCGGGGAACGGAATGGGCGGCGACAGGTGAAGTCACACAGCCCCTCCCCAAAGTCAAGTGGAACGATCACGAACCAACGGTTCAAGAACCTTAAGTTGCAGGAGTGTTCTCAAGCGAGAGTGAAGCTACTCACTGGCGTCACTTTCGCTAATTGGTTTATGCAGCTGTACCGGTTTCACCTGATTTTTTCGCATCCGCAGATTCAGCATTTCGACGGCCACGGAAAACGCCATTGCGAAATAGATATAGCCTTTGGGCACATGCACGCCGAACCCTTCCACCATCAGCGTGACGCCGACCATAATCAGAAACGACAGCGCCAGAATTTTTATCGTCGGATGATCATCCACAAAATCGCCGATCGGTCTGGCTGCGAACAGCATCACGAGGACAGACAGGATAATCGCGACCGCCATCAGTGAAACATGGTCCGACAGTCCGACCGCGGTAATCACCGAATCCAGCGAAAACACGATATCCAGCACGCCGATCTGCACCAGGATCGAACCAAAACTGGCCTGTGCTGCATTCGATGCCGTTGCTTCATGCGCCCCACCTTCCAGGCTGTTATGAATTTCATGCGTCGCTTTCGCCAGCAGAAACAGGCCGCCTCCAACCAGAATCAGATCGCGTCCGGAAAATTCCCATGCGAATACAGAAAACCAGGGTTCTGTCAGTCCCATCACCCACGAGATCGAAAACAGCAGAACCAGACGCGCCACCATCGCCAGGCCCAGTCCCAGCGATCGGGCCAGATCCCGTTCTTTTTCGGGCAGCCTTCCCACGAGAATGGAGATGAAAATGATGTTGTCAATTCCCAGGACGATCTCCAGCGACGCCAGAGTCGCCAGCGCTATCCAGGCTTCCGGGCTGGCCAGCCATTCAAACATTCTCACTCCAATCGGTAAAGGTAAAATTCAAAACGTACCGGATTATACACATCCGCTCGAATCTGAAAAGCAGGAGAACGACGGGTATGACAGTTTGGCTGACTGAAAATTCATATATTCGCATAGATTACCTGAAAAATCGTAACACCGGCTGACTCACGCTCCCCTTTACGGTTCCTGACCCACTGCATAAAAACGGTTCGATAAATATATCTTGACGCGCTGTCGCGATTCTCAAAACTGCGTTGAACTGTGTCGCGCGCGTGTCCAGTTCTACGAGCAGTGGATGATTCAGCACCTGCGCGACAGAGCACCATAAAAGTCCCTTGATTGAACACCCTGGGATCAGCCAGCGCTGCCACCTGTTCCCGATGAGCAGTTCCAATACCTGCGGGTCGACACCTTTCGGCGCGACATCGCTTTGCAGTGGCAAGCTGTCCGCCAGCTTCACACCAGTATCGCAGCATATCGCCTTGACTGGTGAACGCCGTTCGCGAGAATCTTCAATTCGAAAACATCGCCAGGCAGAGCTTCCGTTCAGGTATCTCACAACCAGGAACCACAACAGCAAAATACCGATCTGCATCAAAGTCACATCCTTGAACAGGTATCGCGCGCCGCGCTACACCGATCTGAACAACAGGTGGGGCCGTCGCAGCAAATTCAGTCGATTCTAGATCGCAACACATTTAAATATAGCGTCTCTCAATTTAATCTACTCGGACCAAACAGCCCTGGAGACGCTCCAGTAAAACTGGACACAGTCTAGCCGAAAATCAGGACCGACCCGCAGATAAACACCAGTCAGCAGTGATATGAGCAGTAAACCCCTTGTTTTCAAGGCATTCGAAATGAAATGCGTGGATAAAATGTGAACATTAATCACCTTTAGTTTGCCGGCTGATCTTTAAGTAATCTTTGTAAACGCTCCAGACTGGGGGTAGTATACACGTCCGTAAACAGTCAGTGTCCAATTGTTACTGGAGCAGATATTTCTTCGATGTTCTCATTTCCGTGGTTAACTGTCCTGCAGCGCCAGTACCGAACCCGATTCAGACGAAATGCCCGCGCGAGATTAAGCCGGAATCGGTACAAGTGCGCCCCTCGAATTTCAAGCGCCCCGCCCCACCGCACAATCGAGGTTCTGGAAGATCGCACGCTGCTGACTGCCTTCACTGTGGTCAACACCAACGACTCTGGAGCAGGCAGTCTGCGGGAGGCGATCGAGCAGGCCAATGCGGGTGGCGGGTCCGACACCATCTCGTTCGACGCCGCACTTGCCGGTCAAACGATTGTGCTCACAGATGAGTTATTAATTTCAGATGACCTGACGATCACAGGCCTGGGGGCCGATCAATTAACCATTGATGGAAACGGTGACAGTCGGATATTCAACCTGAATAATTGGATTGCAGATGAGGCAATCATAGTCGAAATAACTGGTCTGACTCTGACAAATGGATTCGCGGATAGTGGGGCTGCGATTATCAGTTACGAATCACTGTCTCTTTCGGGGATGGTTTTCTCAGACAACATAGGATCCTCTAGCGGAGGGGCCATATACTCCGATGACTGGCACCTCTCAATCAGTGACTCAGAATTTCTGCGAAATACATCCCGGTCCGGTGGTGCGATTTATAGTCAGTCAGTTTTTTTAAACGTGGATCGTGTCACTTTTACAGACAATACTGTAACTGGAAACAGGTACGGTACAGGAGGAGCCATCACTAACATTGCTGGTTCAATGTGGGTCACCAACTCATTTTTTTCTCAGAATACTGCATCTCGACTGGGGGGGGCGATCCATAATTCGCAGTACAGCAGCGCTCAGATTTCCAACACGGTCTTCTTGCAGAACAGGGCTCAGAGTGGTGGGGGAATCAGTAGTCTGGAAGCGTTTCTGAATGTGGCAGAGAGTACGTTCACGGAAAATCAGGCAACCGAAAACGGAGGTGCTGTATTTGTTAATGTTTATGAAAGCGTTGTCATAGGATCACAGGCCACGATTTCAGGCAGTACATTCTCTATGAACTCGGCAGGAGATTCTGGTGGAGGGATCGCCAATTATTACGGAACTCTGATCGTGGAACATAGTTTCCTGCATGCCAATAAGTCGCTGGATATCGGTGGTGGCATTGACAACAGAGGGACTCTCACACTCCTCAGCAGTACGCTTTCTGAAAATACCGCCGACTCTTTTGGTGGGGCCATTTCTAATATACAGGAGGGGACTGCGACGATTTTTAACAGTACGCTCTCCGGAAATACCACCTTTTTTCTGGGGGGTGGTCTGTACTCAGTCACTTCGTCCGCTGTCACGATTATCAACAGCACGATTACGGGTAATTCCGCTGTGACCTCAGGCGGCGGGCTTTACGTTCAAGGTTCGAAACCACAGATTTCCAACACGATCATCGCCGGAAATCTTGCGAATACGAGTGCACAGATCTTCGGAGCTGTGACCGGGTTAAAAAATATCTTTCAGGAAAGTGTTGAAAACCTGATCGATCCCGTCCTGCGCTTCAACGGAGGGGCAACTCCCACCCATGCCCTGCTGGCAGGCAGTGCGGCGATTGACGCGGGCAGAAATAATGCAGCCACTCTGGTCGGCCTTAACACGGATCAACGGGGGGAAAGCTACGCGCGAATCAACGCGGGAACCGTTGACATCGGGGCGTATGAATTCAACGGATATACCCTGGTTGTCGATACCCTGTCCGACGAAGATGACGGTTACTATGCCACCGGTCAGCTATCTCTGAGAGAAGCGATCCGTCTGGCTAATGAAAGTCCTTTTACAGAGACGATTGTCTTTGACGATTCCCTTTCCGGGCATACGATCATTTTCAGCCAGGAAATTGCCATTACTGACGATCTGAAAATCATCGGACCGGGCAGAGATCAACTGACCCTCGACGGGAACGGCGACAGCCGCATTTTTAATATCAGTGACGGAGACCAGCAGACCAGAATCCTGGTCGAAATCAGTGGCCTCACACTGACGAATGGCTACGCCGAAAATGGTGGTGCCATCAGTTGTCTCGAAAATCTTTCAATTGTGGATTCGACGATTACCGGAAATACTGCCCTGGAAAACGGGGGAGGGATTGATAGCGACTTCGGTAATGTGACGATTTCCAATTCCAGTTTTACTGCAAACCATGCCTCACGAGGCGGCGGTATCAGCAGTGGTGCCGGACTACCGAATATCTATTCGAGCGTCGTTAATATCTCCTCAAGTATCTTTGCTGAGAATTTTGCCAGCGATCAAGGGGGAGGTCTTTACGTATCTGCCTATGGCATGGAGATCCATGATTCTGATTTCACACGCAATTCAGCCGAATCAGGAGGTGGCATCTTTATTCAAAGGGCATTCAACAAACCACTGATTTATAATTGTCGATTCACTGATAACACGGCGCTCAGAGCTGGTGGCGGCCTCTACAATGCGACTAGCGATTTGAGAGTCTATTATTCCAGTTTTACAGGCAACGCTGCAACAGGAGGCCCGTACTGGGGGGTAGGTGGAGGCCTGTATAATTCGGGATATTCAGTGCAGATAGGGGGTTCGATCTTTTCCTCAAATACAGCGAGATCGGAAGGGGGAGGAGTCTATCTTTCCGGAGAGGCGGACATCGGGTATACGCAATTCTCCGGGAATTCCGCTGTGTATGGTGGCGGGCTTTATTATTCCGGAATTACATTGTCAATTTATGATAGTTCTTTCATTGAGAATGTTGCCCTGAGAAATGGGGGAGGCATCAATCATCAGGGACTGGAACTGGAACTGGAATCGATCCGCTTCATCGGGAATACTGCAGCAGAGTTCGGCGGCGGTCTCTTCAGCCGGGGAGATCTGCTGGTCCAACGCAGCTTATTTACTGAAAACACAACGGGCACTTTCGGTGGTGCTGTTTACGCCAACTCCGCTGGAACCACTACGATTTACAATACCACACTTTCCGGAAACACGGCATTCGACGAGGGAGGCGGCTTTTATTCCAGAAGCAATTATCCAGTGACCGTCATTAATTGCACAATAGTTGGAAATACTGCGACCAACAAGGGGGGGGGGATTGCGATTTATAACATCAAAGGCAAGCTGCCGTCTAACATGGTTACTCCCATGATTACAAACACGATTGTTGCCGGAAATACTGCAGCCTCTGATTCCCAGGTTTCAGGACCATTTTTCAGTGACAGTAATATTATTCAGGACAGCATCCAGGGACTGCTCGATCCGGTATTGAGAGATCATGGCGGCCGGACAATGGAGCACGCCTTGCTGCCAGGCAGTGCTGCCATCAATGCTGGTAACACTTCGATTGTATGGCTGACAGGATTGCATATCGATCAACGGAGCAATGTGGAGATTCCTCGAGTTGTCGAATGGATCGTTGATATCGGTGCTTTTGAATATCAGGGACCTTTTACCTATTTTGATTTACGTGTTGTGGAGACAGAAACTCCAGTCGCAGGCAATGGTGAGACGGAATCGATTCCCCTGGGGCTGAGTGTAATTGACGAGTGGCAACCATACTGGCTGGAAATCTGGGTCAGTTCGTCCACGTTAGAGTCTGGCATATTCTCTGTATCTCTGAATTTTAATTATAACACCGCGATTACTACCGCCACTCGTTTTGAATTCGGCTCAGCCTTCACACTGAACCAGATGGGAACCATCAACGACCAGTTGGGAATGATCACAGGGTTGTCCGCAGAGAGCAGCCTGACTGATGTCGGCGACGATCAATACGTTCTGTTTGCCCGCATTCGGTTTGAATCAACGCCAGAGGATGGGATCAACCTGGACAGCACCAGACGGTTTCTGACTGTCGCCGGTACTGAATTCTCTATCGATCAACCAGAGATCCGCTTTGCGGGAGGCGATGAAAGTGAAGAAATCATCTACGCCTTATCTGACTTCCAGATTCAGGCAAACCCGTTTGACTTGAATGATGATGAGCGGATTAATTTTCGTGACCTGCAGATCTTTATGAACGCTTACAGGTCGCAATCAGCCACACAAAATAATAATCTGAGTCAGTTCATAGACTATAACCAGAATGGACGTGTCGATCTGAACGATCTGATTCTTCTGGCCATGAGCTACGGTACGACCAAAAACGAAACAATGTCGAGCACTGTTCCGGAGAACGGAGATCAGCTGTTAATCGTAGAAGCTCCCGCAATATCAACCCCGGTGAAAACACGAACGGTTACGCAGAACGCTGCAGAGACAGTACTAAAATCCGTCGTCGAGCAAATCAGTCCCCAGCTGACGCCTGATCAACGTGAAACACTGGAGGCAGTGAATATCGAAATCGTCGATCTGGCGGGTGATACTCTGGGCCGCGCCGTTCCAGGCACGATTTATATTGACGTCAACGCCGCCGGGTTTGGCTGGTTTGTTGATGCGACTCCCACGGACAACAGCGAGTTTTCCTCTGCCAGCGAACTCTCATTGATCGCCTTACCCGACAGCGAAGCTGCCGGGCACGTCGACCTCTGGACTGTCATCCTGCATGAACTCGGGCACCTGCTGGGCTACGAACACGCTGAGGAAGATGTGATGCAGGAGAGTCTGCTTCCAGGCGAACGACACCTGGCGGACTGGAACGACGATACTGATCAGTTTTTCATGGAATTTCCCGCAGAATCAGTATTAACGTCGTTTTAGTGTTCTTTTGAATTCTTCTTTTGATGAAACTAACGCTAAGACAGGATAAATACGTTTGTATCCTCTTTAGTCTTTGGTAGTATACGACCTACTCGACACAAAATACTCAAATGTCCTCAATTCAAATCTCTAATTTTTAACTCACCACACACTACTCATTCCAGTCAGTCGTGATGACACGACAGCTAATCGGAACCGGGTCCCCGCAATACAATCAGATTGTTCTAAATATGTTAATACAACAGTGGCTCACTTCGTTACAGAACCAGCTCCGTATATGCTCGACTCGCCCTCGACGCGGACGTCATTCCCGGAATCAACGGCTGAAAACCCCGTCCGCCCAGGCACTGATTTCCCGCAATGTTGTCGAGTCTCTGGAAGACCGTACATTGCTGACTGCATTCACGGTTTTGAATACGGATGATTCCGGCGCGGGCAGTCTGCACGACGCCGTTGAAGCAGCCAATGCGAACGCCGGCGCGGATACGATCTCGTTCGATGCTTCGCTGGCGGGACAGACGATTGTATTGAGCGATGAGTTATTGATTTCCGATGACTTAACGATTACCGGGCTGGGAGCGGATCTACTCACACTGGATGGCGACAACAACAGTCGGATTTTTAATATTGATGATGATTCCAGTTCTTCAACAATCACAGTTGAGATTAGCGGTCTGACGTTAACAAACGGGAATTCCAATACCGTTGATACTGAATTGGCAGACAATGGTGGCGCCATTTTCAGCACCGAAAATCTGACGATTGAGAATTGCATCTTCACAGGCAATACTGCCGGATCGGGTGGAGCTATCTATGACGATGCCAGTTCTTTAACGGTGCGAGGCAGTCAGTTTATCGGGAATACGGCAGAAGAAAGTGATGGAGGGGCCATCTATCACAAAGAAACGTTTCCTTACCCGGAAGACGGTGAACGGTTATTGATCGAAAACTCTCAGTTTACAGGCAATCATGCCCTGTTCTCAGGGGGAGCGGTTCTGCTGCGCGATGGAATCTGTATCGTCAATGGCAGTACCTTCACTGAGAACACGGCAGAATTTCCCGGCGGTGCCCTGCGAAATATTTTCGGCGACCTGACTGTGAATGACAGCAGTTTTATCGAGAATCATACCGATTTCAGCGGTGGGGCGATCGCAAACGGGGGGACGCTGTTCGTTTCCGGTTCGACTTTTGACAGGAACACGGCGGATGTCAATGGCGGAGGAATCTACAGCCAGGGAGCGGAAAGCGTCACTATTCATAACAGTACATTCTCCGGAAACAGTAGCGTGTTCGACGGAGGCGGGATTTTTGCACTCGGCAGCAAGCCCGTTACTGTCATTAACAGCACGATTGTTGGTAATGTGGCTACCGGAAGTGGGATCAGCAACGGAGGCGGAATCTATCTGTTTAGCACCGACCCTACCTTGATTATGAATACGATCATTGCAGGTAATCAAGCCGACTCAGGTCAGCAGATTGCCGGCGATTTCACGGGCACTGCCAACATTATCCAGGAGAGTATCGCTGGACTGCTGGACCCGGAGTTGAAAGACAACGGCGGTCCCACCAAAACACACGCGCTGTTGTCAGACAGTGCCGCGATCAACGCCGGAGATAATATTGCTGCGACCAATGCAGGACTGACAACAGATCAGAGGGGAACCGGTTTTTCCAGAATCGTTTCCGGCATCATTGACATTGGTGCTTTCGAATCGCCCGTCGCGGTACCAATCGATCTGATCGTCAGCACGACCTCCGATGTCGTCGATGGAAATTATTCAGCCGGCCAACTGTCTTTACGTGAGGCAATTTCTCTGGCGAATACAACTGCAGGGGCAGATACGATCTCGTTCGATGCCGCGCTGGCAGGACAGACGATTACGCTGACTGATGAGTTATTGATTTTAGATGATCTGACGATTACCGGCCTGGGTGCCGATCAACTGACGATCAGTGGTGACAATAATACCCGGATTTTCAAAATCGATGATGGTTTTAGTGTGACTAAGATTACAGTTGAAATCGAGGGGCTGACACTGACGAATGGAAATTCGAATGAGTCAGGTACTTCGACCACGGGATATGGTGGAGCCATCCTGAATCAGGGATACCTGACCGTGAAGAACAGTACCTTGAGAGGGAACCGGGCGCGGCTTGGCGGCGGTGCGATTTATAGTAGGTATGGGTCCCTGACAATAGAAAACAGTTTCATTACAGAAAATACAGGAGTGATTCACGGTGGGGGGGGAGTGTATGTGGCAGGATCCGGTGGCACTGATTTAGTTGTCCGTGAGAGCACTTTCTCATTCAACACTACTGAACTCAGAGGCGGAGCCATCTTTATTTCAGCCGGTAACTCATCCATCCTGAACAGCACGTTCTCGGAGAACACTGCAGTCGATTCCGGAGGAGGCGTTTATAATAATAGTTCCGGTTCGATGACCATTGATGCCTCTACCTTTGTGAAAAATGTGACATCGGGTAATGGTGGCGCGATTTCGAATTCTGGTGGACTACTTGTTGCGAACAGCACGATTTCTGAAAATAGTGCACTTGATTTAGGTGCGGGTATCTATTCTTCTACTACAGCCACTTTCGAAATCGTCAACAGCACGATTGTTTTGAATTATACAAGATCCGCGTTATCTCGCGGCGCCGCCATCTATGGAAGCAACAGCAACTCGTTCAGTATCACAAACAGCATCATCGCAGAAAACTCATCAGGGCAAAATGTTCAAATCAGCGGGCTCTATGAGGATCAAAATAATATTATACTGGACAGTATCGACGGCCTGATTGATCCAGTCCTGCGCGACAATGGCGGCGACACAGAAACGCACGCCCTGCTCCCTGGCAGTGCGGCCATCAATGCCGGTGACAATAGCTTTTCTACGCACGCCGGTCTCATCACAGATCAGCGGGGAGCAGGTTTTCCCAGAGTCTTTGATGAGACGGTTGATGTCGGGGCTGTTGAATTTCAGACCGCTTATTTGCTTGTAGATACCACTTCCGATCTCAACGATGGCGATTATTCAGCAGGAAATCTGTCACTGCGGGAAGCAATTGAACTGGCAAACGCTTTTTCTGCGGTGGATACGATCAGCTTTTCCAACGCACTCGCCGGTCAGACGATTACGCTCTCTGATGAGTTGTTGATCACGGATGACGTGACAATCATCGGATTGGGTGCAGATCAGCTCACCCTGGATGGTAAAGGCAACAGTCGTATTTTTACGATTGATGATGGCAGCAGCGCAACAGAAATTGCAGTCAGCATCAGCGGCCTGACTCTGACGAATGGCTCCGGTGACAACGGAGGCGCGATTCTCAACAGGGAAAATCTGACTCTGCAAGATTCGCTTCTGACTGGCAACACAGCCACCCTGGACGGTGGCGGCATCTACCACGCGGATGCAACTCTCACAATCAGCAATACAGCGTTTACACTGAACCACTCAGCTAATAACGGCGGGGCGCTGGCGAATTTTGCTGAGATGGTTTTGCAAAACAGCACGCTGTCCGGTAACAGCACGCTTCTGCTGGGCGGAGGCATCTATTCCGGTTCGACCGCTACACTGGAAGTGTTGAACAGCACGATCGTGTTGAATGAAGCCACGTCAGATGTCTCTATGGGGGGAGCCATTTATAGCAGCGCTACCAACCCGTTCGAGATCAAAAACAGCATCATTGCAGGGAATACCGCTGCCGGTTCACCACAGATCTTGGGGGGGGCCAACGCGTCATTCAGTATTGTGCAGGACGACATCACAGGCCTGATTGATCCGGTTCTTCAAGATAACGGCGGTTCGACACAGACACATGCGTTACTGTCAGACAGCGCGGCCATCGATGCCGGCGATAACAGCCTGACCGAGACTGCAGGTTTGGTAACGGATCAACGCGGAAACGGTTTTCCCAGAATCTTTAACGAAGCCATTGATATTGGCGCTGTGGAATTTTACGAGTCCGACTTCGTGGTGGATACGATTTCTGATCTCGATGACGGCGATTATTCGGCGGGGAATTTATCACTGCGGGAAGCGATTCAACTGGCTAACGCTTACTCCACTGCTGATACCATTCTCTTTGACGAATCGCTCGCCGGTCAGACAATCTACCTCACCAGCGAGTTGCTGATCACGGCTGACCTGACCATTGTCGGCCTGGGGGTAGATCAACTGACACTGGATGCCGGCAATAACAGTCGCGTCTTTCATATTAATGATGGAGACGATACGAAAACGATTACCGTCGAGATCGATGGCCTGACTCTGGCGAATGGATCCACACTCAGTACCGGAGGTGCCATTCTCACGCATGAAGATCTGATTGTCAGGAACAGTACTTTGACAGGCAATACTGCCCGCTTGGGCGGTGGTGCGATCTACAGCACGCTTGCCGGACTCACCATAGAGCACAGTCTGATTACCGGGAATGCATCACAGTTTCAAGGTGGAGGGGGAGTTATGTATTTCCGCTCCGGAGGTACTGGTTTCACAGTCAATGAAAGTACCTTCTCACATAACACGACGGACGGCGATGGCGCTGCCGTCTATTTCTTTGAAGGTGACGCGTCAGTTCGGAACAGTACTTTTGATGAGAATACGGCAGAGGAGAACGGTGGAGCCATCCAGAATAATTACTCTGGATTCATGACCGTCGATTCATCCACGTTTTATAAAAACAGATCGAATTATAACGGCGGCGCACTTGCGAATGACAACGAACTGTTTCTTGTGAACAGCACCCTGTCAGAAAACAGTGCCGATTACCTCGGCGGAGGTATCTATACCTATCGCAATACCACCCTGGAAATCGTCAACAGCACGATCGTAATGAATCACGCAACGTCTTACAGATCCAGTGGGGGAGGAATTTACTCAACGAAGCCCAATGTGATTCATCTTGCCAATACGATTGTTGCAGGAAATACGGACATCAATAATGTTCAGATCGATAGCGGCTACACGGAAACAGCCAGCATGATCACGGACAGTCTCATCGGACTGATTGATCCAGTCCTGCGCGATAATGGCGGCCCCACTAAAACGCATGCACTGCTGACAGGTAGTGCCGCGCTGAATGCCGGCGATAATACCGCAGCGTCAAATGCGGGACTGACCACAGACCAACGTGGAACCGGATTTACCCGGATCCTGGACGACATCGTGGACATCGGGGCCTTTGAAGGTTATGTAAACAACTTTCTCGTGGATACGATTTCAGATCTCGATGATGGTGATTATTCGGTCGGAAATCTCTCATTGCGGGAAGCAATCAAACTGGCAAATGCTGCTTCCACCACCGATTCGATTTTCTTTGATGCATCGCTGGCAGGTCAGACGATCACGCTGGGAAGTGAATTGACGATCACTGACGACCTGATAATGACCGGTCTGGGGACGGATCAGCTGACGATCAGTGGTAACAATAATACCCGGATTTTCACTATAAATGATGGTCAAGCTGGTACATTCATCGATGTGGAAATCAGTGGTCTCACTTTGACGAAAGGATCTGCCAGGCAGGGCGGGGCCATTTATAATTACGAAAACATCTCACTGACAGATACACTCTTTACGGAAAATAGTGCCAGCAGTGAAGGGGCAGCCATTTATTCCGGTCAGGGTAGTGTGTCGATGTCGGGGAGTAGACTGTCTGCAAACATCGCTGATCGCGGAGCAGGGATCTTTGCGATCAACAGCATTCTGACACTGGATACATCCACATTCTCCGGGAATACCGTGACAAGAGATGGCGCCGCCATTTATAACATTTTCTACATACCATATCCGGAACTGAATCCTTCGACGATTACAGAGTGCACCTTTGAAGATAACACAGCTGCCGGCAATGGTGGAGGAGTATATAATTCGGGAGGCATCATCAACGTGAGTAACAGTACGTTTTCCGGACATCAGGCTGTTCTGGGAGGGGGGATCTACTCCAAGAGCAATGGTCATTCTGGAAACATCTCAATCAGCAACAGCACGTTTTCTGACAATACCGAGGTCGAATCCGGAGGAGGAATTTATGCTGATGGAATTGGTCTGTCAGTTGAAGGTTCTCACTTCACAGGAAACGCGGCAATCGGAGAAAACACAACAGGTCGGGGAGGGGGTATTTACAGCATCAATGGTCCTCTCACCATCACAGCATCAGAATTTACGAGTAACACTGCTTTAATTGGTGGCGGAGTTTATTCAGGCACTGACAGTAACCTGTCTGTTTCCGATTCCACCTTTAATCAAAATCAGGCTCGGACAGGAGGAGGGATCTACAATAACCGCTCAGCGATGACGATACACGGTTCCAGTTTTACCGGGAACCAGGCTTTGATCGACCCTGAAAATCCAAGCGTGTCTTCAGAAGGGGGAGCCCTGTTTCATTCTTCTCAGCTGGCAACTCCCCAGGGAGAAAACGATGCATTCATCTCAAATAGTGTGTTTACAGATAACTATTCCGGAACCCGGGCTGCAGGCATCAAGTTGTCTTACAGCTTCATGACGGTCACACAGAGTGTATTTACCGGAAACTCGGTTCAACAGAGTGGAGGCGGGATTCACAACACACTGGGGTACCTGACAGTTCAACAGAGTACGTTTTCAGGAAATACATCTGACACAAACGGTGCAGCCATCAACAGCACAGGGACACTGATTATCTCTGAAAGTACGATTGCTGATAACAGTGCCGAGTACTTTGGAGCAGGGGTTTATGTTTCGACTGCTGGAACAACAACAATTTCTAACAGCACTCTTTCCGGCAATCAATCTCAATCCGGTGGCGGTGCCATCTATTCCAATAGCAGCCAACCTTTGACGCTCATCAATTCTACGGTGACTGGGAATTCGTCCAATAACGGAGGCGGTGTCAGAACCACCAATTCTATTTCGTATTTCGTGAATACGATTATAGCCGGAAATACAGCGACTTTTAATGCACAGGTCAGTGGTAGTTTTACCGGCAGTCACAATCTCATTCAGGACAGCATTGCGGGTCTGCTGGACCCCGTTCTCCGCGATAACGGCGGACCAACAAAGACGCATGCCCTGCTGCCCGGCAGTGCCGCCATTGATGTCGGCGATAACGCGGCAGCTACCGCTGCCGATCTCATCACCGACCAGCGGGGGGAAGGTTCCTCTCGGATCATCGACGGAACGGTCGACATCGGTGCTTTTGAAGTTCAAGCCCCCTTTGCCCAGGTTGATTTACGGATCGTCGATTCAAAAACGTCAACTGCTGCCAATGGTGAAGTCAATGAGCTTCCGCAAAACCGGGAATGGATCGATGAATGGGGCGGCTACTGGCTGGAAATCTGGATCAGTTCGCCGCTGGCAATCAGCCAGGGAATCGGTTCCGTCAATCTGAACCTGAACTATAACACCGCTGTCACCACAGCAACGGCAATTGAATATGGTGCGGCATTTACCATCGGTCAGGCAGGAACCATTAATGATCTTACCGGTGTCATCGAAAATTTGTCTGCTGGAACCAGTTTGACGGATGCAGGCGATGACCAGCCTGTGCTGTTTGCCCGCATTCGTTTTGAGTCAACCACTGCTGATGCCGTCGACCTGGATTTCGAAGGCCAGACACTCAATCCACAGAGCCCTGATATCTTGGTAGATCATTCTGAAATTCTGTTTTCAGGCAATGCCGTCAGTGAAGAAGTGCATGGATCTGCTCCTGAAACTGCCATCTACGCAAATCCCTTTGACCTGAATGATGATGATCTGGTTAACTACCGTGACTTGATCCAGTTTATCCGTGTCTTCGGTGCGATTCCTGGTCTGTCTCATGCCAGCCATGCCTGGGCAGCCGACTATAACCAGAATGGCCGGGTCGATTTTCCGGATCTCCTCGCGATGGTCTATAACTTCGGCAAAAGTAAAGACGGTGCCTTCCCCATCGATTATCCAGTCAATTTTCCTGATGCCTGGAACCAGCTGCTGACGGTGGAATCTCAACTGCCACCACAGGAAAATGCGAAATCAGTGACGCAGGCTACTGCCGAAAACGTACTGGAATCCGCCAAAGAAGAACTCAGTCCGCAACTGAATTCTGAACAGCAGCAGATCCTGTCGGACGTCGATGTCCAGGTCGTCGATCTGGCAGCAGGCACCCTGGGCCGCGCCGTTCCCGGTACGATTTACATCGACGTCAACGCCGCCGGTTATGGCTGGTTTGTCGATGCGACTCCCACGGACAACAGCGAGTTTTCCTCTTCCAGCGAACTCTCGTTGATCGCATTACCCGACAGCGATGCTGCCGGGCACGTCGACCTCTGGACCGTCATCCTGCACGAACTCGGGCATCTGCTGGGTTACGAACATGCAGACGAGGGTGTGATGCAGGAGAGTCTGTCTGTCGGCGAACGCCATCTGGCGGACTGGAATGATGACACCGACGATTTTTTCATAGAGCTGACTCAAGGGACAGAGCTGACAGACTTCTAACTGGACGGGGACAGACCTTGACCGACATCAAACGCAGGATCTGTTTCAATAGCCTCAAAATATTTCGATTACAGAATCTCACACTGATACGATGGATCTGATCACATCCAGATCCCTGACCGGATTTATTTATATGTTTCGCTCTCTTTGGCTGACTACACTGAACCGCCGGCTCCGCAATCAATGTTCCCGCTCCCGGTACTCGCGACGCCACCAGCACCACGGCGACCGCACTCCCTCCGCCCAGGCACTCGTTTCCCGCAAGGCAGTAGTAGAGTCGCTGGAAGACCGCACACTGCTGACCACATTTACTGTGGTGAATACAGATGATTCCGGCACAGGCAGTCTCCGCGACGCCATCGAACAGGCCAACGCCAGTGCCGGCGCGGATACGATTTCGTTCGACGCCGCGCTCGCAGGTGAAACGATTGTACTCACTACTGAGCTACAGATAACTGATGACCTGACGATTACCGGGCTGGGTTCAGATCAGCTCACGTTGGACGGGAATAGTGACAGTCGGATTTTTAACATCAGTGATGGAAGTTTCGGAACTTTGCTCACCGTCGAAATCAGAGGACTGGCATTGACCAATGGTTTCTCAGATAACGGAGGGGCTATCTCCAATTATGAGGATCTCACCGTCAAAGACTGTTTGTTTTCTGAGAATGATGTGTCAAGTGTCCAGATTCAAAGTGCAGGATTTAATAACGGTGGTGCAATTAAAAATGTGGCTGGTACATTAGAAGTCTCAAACACCACATTTTCAAATAACTTGGCTGTAGATGGAGGTGCAATCTACAACTCCACTGGTACTGTGAATGTAATGAATAGCATGTTCTCAGAGAATATGGCTACGACCACTCAAGGGCAAGGTGGGGGAATCTATGGAATCTATGGCTCTGTCGCCATTACCGAGTGTTCGTTCCTTAGCAACTCAGCATCGGGTTATGGTGGCGGAATTGGCACTCTTTATGGGACACTCAGTGTCACCGACAGTTTTTTTTCAAATAATTCGGCAGGCCCTCACTCTTCAGGTAGTGCTATCTATAATGATGGCCAGATGACAGTGACTCGTAGTGTCTTCTCTGAAAATAGTGAGAAAAGCGCTATCACGAACAGTACAACTAACGGTACTAATGTAGTTATTTCCGACTGTGACATTTCAGAGAATGATGTATCCACCGGCGCTATTTATAATTTAAATGGTTCGATGCTAATTATCGATAGTCGTTTCACTGGTAATAATTCAGTAGGGGGAGGAATTGCTAACCTTGCGAAATTGACAATCGTAAACAGTACCATATCAGCAAATTTTGCTAGCGGTAATGGAAGTGGAATCGATAACTCTGGAGTATTATCTATTATCAATAGTACGATTTCAGGGAATGGTTCCAATACACTTCGTGGAGGCGGAATCTACAACAGTGGTGTAATCGATATTGTAAATAGCACTCTCACCGCGAACAGAGCAAGTTACGGAGGGGGTATATATAATGATTCGTATGGAACACTTACTGTTTCGAATACTATCATAGCCGGGAATACTGTAGTTCATGAAGGTGCTCAAGTTTCAGGTAGTTTCACAAGTAACGCAAGCATTATCCAGGACAGTATTGAAGGATTGATTGATCCGGTATTGAAAGATAACGGCGGCCTTACTCAAACTCATGCCTTACTGCCTGGTAGCGCTGCCATTAATGCTGGTACGAACAATATCGCCATCGATGCGGAACTCACTACTGATCAGCGCGGAGCCGGTTTTGCTAGAATCATTTATGGCATCGTTGACATCGGTGCCTTTGAAGCGACAGATACCGGTCCGTTACACTTTCTCGTCGACTCTGCCACGGATACCGACGACGGCGACTATTCCACCGGAAATCTCTCTTTGCGGGAAGCCATCAAGCTGTCGAATGAGTCAGCGACCACGGATACCATCACCTTTGATGCCAGCCTCTTTGATCAGACGCTCATGCTTTTTAATGAGCTGGTGATTACAGATGACGTGACCATCATCGGCCACGGAGCAGAGCACCTGACTCTCAGTGGCGACGGAACCCGCCGCCTCTTTCGCATTGATGATGAGAATGCCGAAGCTTCCATCAGTGTTGAGTTAAGCGGATTCACACTGACCAACGGGTTTGCCAACTACTCAAGTGGAGGCGCCATTCACAGTCTGGAAACCTTGTCCATTTCCGATGTCGTGTTTGCAGACAACCAGGCCAGTGTTTTAAATGGTCCGCTTTACGGCGGCAACTACGGCGGGGCAATCTACAGTGGCGGTGACCTGACAGTGACGAACAGCACGTTTGTCCGCAACAGCGCAGACTGGTATGGCGGCGCCATTTACAGCACCGATGGTTTGCTGACGATCACGGGATGCGATTTCTCTGAAAATCAAACGTCCTATGCGGGAGGAGCGATCGTCGCTCAAAACGGTGACCTGACTGTTTCTGCCAGCACCTTCACGCAAAACAGCAGTGATACCTTAGGCGGAGGGATTTACATCACTCTGGGAGTCTTAACCGTCAGCAAGTCGGTCTTTACTGAAAACAGTTCAGTCACAGGAGGTGCAATCTATCATCAGATATCGTCGACGTTCCCTCCGGTCTTTACGGAATTGAGCATCACGGACTGTACCTTCCAGGGCAATACGACAACCTCCAGCGCTGGGGCCGTGTATTATTCGTCGGCGCTCACTTTTTACAGCGCCTATCACACTGCTTACATTGAAAACAGTCACTTCTCAGAAAACAGCGGCAGCTCGGGTGGCGCACTGTATTTAAGTGGGAAAAATGTTCTCATCACAGATTCCACCTTTTTCAAGAATTCGGCAAGCTTAAACGGAGGGGGTATCAGTAGTTATTGTGATAACCTGACGGTCCAGAACAGCCTGTTCGAAAAAAATTCCTCGCAAGCCTGGGGAGGGGGGATTTATTCTAAGAGATCCCTGGTGCTGCAGAACAGTACCCTCTCCGGGAATACTGCTCTCGTGGTCGGTGGCGGCATCGCCTTTGATCATATGAATTATCCCTGGGAGATCATCAATTCCACTTTAACCGGCAACGCTGCAGCCAGAAATGGGGGTGGTATCTATGTAATGAACAGCCTGGGCGGTACGATCACCAATTCGATTGTTGCCGGTAATACGGCTGCTTCGGCTCCGCAAGTTCTATACTATGTCACAAAAACAAACAGCATCGTCCAGGACAGCGTGGCAGGTTTGCTTGATCCCGTTTTGAGAGACAATGGTGGCGTTACGAAAACACATGCGCTGTTACCAGGAAGTGCGGCGATCAATGGCGGAGACAATAACGCTCTGAATGATACGAACCTGAACATCGTCAATCGCAGAGCCATCACTCAGGATCCGCGCGGGGAAGGATATGAACGCATTGTAGATGAGACCATCGATATCGGTGCCTTCGAAGTTCAACACACGTTAGCCCAGGTTGAACTGAGACTGGTCGACGAAAAGACGACCAGTCAAAGCAATGGAGAGCAAACTTCGCTTCCGGACAGCCTCACCTGGATCGACGAATGGACCGGCTACTGGCTCGAAATCTGGATCAGCACCCCCGCTGCGACTGACCTGGGAGTGTTGTCTACAGCCATGAACCTGAGTTACAACACCGCGATTGCCACTGCTGTCAGTATTGAATATGGTCCCGGTTTCACCATCAATCAGACAGGTACCATCAATGATCTGACGGGCGTGATTGAAAACCTGTCTGCTGAAACAAGACTGACCGATGTGGGAGACGATCAACGAGTGCTGTTTGCCCGCATCCGGTTTGAATCAACGGACAGCGATGGTATCGATCTTGATCTGGCAGGTCAGCTCATGATTCCGCAAAGTCCTGGATTCACGGTTCACCAGACCGAGGTCCAGCTGGTGGGCAACATCGCCACCGAAGAGGTACAGGGACCCGCGCCCGAAACCCTGGTCTTCGCGAACCCCTATGATCTCAACGATGACGACAAGATCGACTATCGAGATCTGCTTCTATTTATCAATGTCTTTAATTCTGATCCCAGAGAGACGAATTCCGGCTATGCCTGGTTCGCAGATCTGGATCAGAATCACAACGTCAACTACCGCGATCTGATCTCCTTCGTCAGTAATTACGGCAGGAATAAAACCAATCAATCAACGGTCAATTATCCTCAGGGTTTCCCCGAAAACCGGAACAAACATTTAGCAGTCGCTCCCAAACTGTTACCACAGTTGAATGCCAGGCCCGTCGAACAGGCATCAGCGGAGACGATGTTAAGCAGTGTTGTTGAATCTCTCGATCCGCAACTGACAGCAGCACAAAATGCAAAACTGGCGCAGGTTGATATCGAGATTGTTGATCTTCCCGAGGGCGTGTTAAGCAATACCGTCCACGGTACGATTTATATCGACGTCAATGCCGCCGGCTATGGCTGGTTTGTGGATGACACCCCCGACGACCATAGTGAATTTTATGCGACAGGGCCTTACACTCTGGTATCAGTGCCCTATGCTACCAGTAATGTTCTCGGGAAAATTGATCTCTGGACTGTCATCCTGCACGAACTCGGGCACCTGCTGGGGTATGATCACGCAGACGACGGCGCCATGCAGGAAAGTCTGGCCCCCAGCGAACGTCGCCTGATGGACTGGGAAGCTGAGACGGATGCGTTCTTTAGCACTCTGACCGATGATGCGGAACAGAGTGTCTTCTGAAACGCATTGCCAGTTTGGGGGAATGCTTCGCTTACCCGTTGTGTTTGGGGTAGAATCGGAATTTGAATCAAATCCAAAGTTCGATCACTACCAGTGTTCAGGAGACGGAACTTGAATTTTCTGCGCCGCGTCTGTTTCATTTTTGTTCCCCTGTTAATGCTTCCACTGAGCAGTGTTTCTGCCGCCGAACGTCCCAATATCCTGCTGATCCTCGTTGATGACTTGAAACCCGCGCTCGGTTGTTACGGCGATCCGGTCGCCCGCACACCCAACATTGATTCCCTTGCGGCACGCGGGTTGCGCTTTGATCTGGCCTATTGCAATCAGGCGGTCTGCGCACCGTCGCGATTTACCCTGATGCTCGGCTCACATTCGACGTCGACCGGCTTATACGGGCTCGGCAGTCAGTTGCGACAAATCGTTCCCGACGCCGTCACGCTGCCGCAATACTTCGCGCAGCACGGCGGCTATCGGACCGAATCGCTGGGCAAAGTCTTTCATATCGGGCATGGCAACCACGGAGATCCCCGGTCGTTCAGCGTGCCTCATTTCCACGACAAGGTGATCGAATACCTTGAGCCCGCCAGTACCGAGGGCGGAAAGCTCACGCGGGAAGAAGCCTACTTCACCAATCAGCAGCTTGACCGTATCAAATCACTGCCTCGCGGCGCTGCCTATGAATCGCCCGATGTGGCCGACATCAAATATGCTGACGGACGCGTGGCCGCGGAAACCATGCAGAGGCTCAAAGCCGCACAGCAGCGCCGCAAGCAAGAGGGCACCCCGTTTTTCATCGTCGCTGGCTTCGCACGACCGCATCTCCCTTTCAGTGCACCGCAGAAATACTGGGACCTCTACGATCCATCACAACTGCCGCTGCCGCAGTTTGAAGAACTCCCCGCAAACGCACCTCCGGTCGCCGGCAAGCGCGGCGGGGAGATCACCAATTACAGCCCTGTACCAGTCGAACCGAACGCGAAGTTCAGCGAGGAACTTAAACGCAAACTGGTTCACGGCTATTACGCCAGTATGAGTTTCGTCGACGCCCAGATCGGCAAAGTGCTCACCGAACTGGATCAGCTCAAACTGACTGACGAGACCATCGTTGTGTTATGGGGCGATCATGGTTTCCATCTGGGTGACCTGGGCATCTGGACCAAGCACACCAACTACGAACAGGCCAACCACATCCCGCTGCTCATCACGGCTCCCGGCGTCACGCGGCCCGGTTCCTCCACGAAACAACTTGCTGAAAGCGTCGACCTGTTTCCCACACTGGCCGAACTCGCCGGCCTGCCCGCTCCCACAGTCCCACAACCCATCGACGGCGTCAGCCTGGTTCCCGTCCTGAAGAACCCCGAAGCCCGGGTGCGCGACCATGCGTATCACGCCTACCCCAAACAGAAACTGGGCCGCGCCATCCGCACCGAACGCTATCGCCTGGTCGATTGGCGTCCCTACGACAACCCGAGCACCCCCGCCGTCTACGAACTTTACGACTACGAGACCGACCCGCTGGAAACCAGAAACCTCGCAGCCGACCAACCGGAGATTGTGGAAACGCTGAAGCAAAAACTGGCGAACTACCCCGAGCCCCGCCCGCGGAACCTGAAGTCTGAAAAGAAAAAAACAGCACCAAAGTAGAAGAACGGTTTTACGTTTCCGTATCTGCCAGTTCCTCGACTTCGGTGGTGCCAGCTTGCTTAACGTGTTCCTGATACGCTTTCGCGGCCAGGTAGCGGGAGTAGTAACGCTCGACCGCCTCAATCACTCTCTGCTGGTCTGAATCCATAAACTTCTTGAGGTTAATCTTATTCGGTTTGCCCTCTGCGAGAATGAAATTCAACCTCCCTTTGTCGTCCATATTACACGACTGAATCTCGCTGAATGGCACGGGAGATTCCCAGGGATGGTGCATGATGCCTGCGTGATCAATCGTCAACAAGCCCTCCTCTCCCGATATCTGGACTTCGGGAAATGCCTTGACCACGATCGCCAGTTCGGCGTCGGTCTCGGGCAGAAAACGGTAAGGCAGCGATTCCTCGTGATAGGCGCGGAAACGGTCTTCATACTCCTGCCACTGCGCGTTTTCCAGTTCTTCTGCTCCTTCGATATTACGATACCACTGACCATCGCCTGGGGCAGACAGCATGACCTGGGAATCAGGTGATTCCAGAGTACAGCCCACGGCCTGCATTCGATCGACCAGAGAGGGGTGCGTATCAAAAGGATGCGAGGTTTGCAGAAGTGAAACGTCCGGGGTCGACAGAAAGCTGCCTGCGTAGTGATCAAACCCCAGCGCGATCTCCTGGGACACATTCGCGTTTTCCAGAACTTCTTCCTTGTTGAAGATATCCTGTTCCACTTTCGCACGATAACTCGAGTAGGCAATGATTTTCAGGAGCGCACCGGCCATGTCGGCAGGTGATGTGACTTCCGTGGCAATGCGATCGGCACGGAATTCACGCGATCGACTCAAACGCTTCAGCGAGACTTCATACAGTGCGCGGAAGCAGTTCATGAAATAGAAAATCGGCAGAGACACTCCCCCTTCATAAAGCCCGTGCAGATAATGTTCATAGCGAACCAGTAAAGGGGAAATCTTCTGCGAATATAACGTATCATTGCCGCTGAAGTGAGCCATTTCGTGGGCCAGCACGGCATCTGCTTCACTGCCATTCATTTGTTTCAGCAGTGAGAGACTGACAAACAGCGATCGACCACTATATTTCTTTTCTCCCACCGTCAGACTCTGCTCAGTAACGAAGAAGTTGTCATCGATACCGGCAATGACCTGGTCGGGCATCTCGGTTTTGACTTTCGCGCAGATACTGCTGAGTTCCTGCCATAACGCGGGCGAAGAATCCCGCTCGATTACAGTCCCTTCGACAACGGTTTCGTTGTTGAGCTTTATGAAGATCGACTTGATGACCGCCGCGATTGCAGCCAGCGCGAGGATTCCGGCTATGATCATCAACTTGGGAACATAGATATTGAAAAAGAACGCGGTGACCCAGTAGGACAAAGCAAATAACAGCACTCCCTGGATCAGGACCTGCGCGGCACCAAAAATGCGCAGTACGTGCCAACTGACTGACAGGCTCACATACTGGACCCACTGCGATCGGAGCGAAGCCACGACGCAGAGCGCACTCAGCACGAACACAACAATTCCGCCGATAATGGAAAAGAGTGAAAGGCGAATTGCCCAGCGAAACGTGGCATAGTTGAAGGACGCCTGGGAAGTCACGATGTCGGCAAAGTCAGGATGCATAATCAGACGCGAAAGGGGAACGTTGATGTACAGCGCTTCGGCAGCGGCCTTATCTTCTGCGGAGAGACTCGCATCGGCGCGGATCTCCTGGAGTATTTCATTACGGGCTTCTTCATCGTAATGATTCTGAATATACAGAAAGAAGACGAGAGACACGACGGGGATCAGAAAGATCAACAAAGCAGGCAGAAAGAATGTCCTGGCAAAACCGATCTTGGAAAAATCGTCAGAGGCTTGACTCATCAAAATGCTCCTGCATGGAAGTTGACATTAACAAATGAGCCGACATTTCCCGGACGGAATCTGCTCTTGTCTCACTTCTGGTCAGTCAACTGAAAGAACTGTCAGGTGGTTTTTCGTTCCAAAGAGGTGATGGACATATCGTAAACAACATCGTCCGGATATTCCAGAAATTTATTTGAAACGTCTCCTGCTGCCTGCTCGGTCCTGGAGAATCGACCACTTACTACATCACATCTCACTTAAAGAAGTGTCTCACTGCTTGATGGCAGTTGAATTGAGCAATGCTTTGGTAGATCCAGTTCCATTCTTCCCGGTGTTTTTTGGTCCGAGGATGTTATCCAGGAGTTACCGCCAGTACAGAGAGGAACCATAAGACAATGGTTCCAATGGCGCCGCCCATCAAAAACCAGAAAATGCCCCGGGTGTAACGCTCAGTGCCTGCCTGTTTTTGCTGAAGCTCGTAAATGAGCTTACCCTCATCAGAGAGATTACGATATCTGGAGATCTCGCGATCCTCATCATCCTGTTCCCGCATTTTACGTTTGAGGGTCCGTTTTGGTGTCTCGACGACGCCGGTAAGGACAAGAAAAAAAATACAGAATAGCGATACTGAAATAAATGGAATTGGACTGAACGGTGTATTCATCAGCAGGAGGAGACAGACAAAGATAGCAATAAACGCTTTAAAGGGACTTTTCTTATTTCCTGCTTTTCTGGGCATCGCAGTCAGTTCATCAGGCTTCTGGTCAACTGCTTTTTCAGGGGGAGCCACACTGCTGTTGGGAACCTGCATAAGTTTTCCGCAAGCGTTGCAGGTTCCTTTTCTGCCTGCTGCCTCATCTGGCACTTTGATTGGATTTCCGCAATGTGGACAATTGAAATTTATCATGCTGCCTATCCTACAATTTAAGACAGCAGTTGTAAACAAATAAACATGGGTAAAACCGTTCAGTGAAACAGGTCTTTTAGTCATTTTAGTGACCCAGCCAGATCGTAGTTTTTCATCTGCTGTTTCTCCAGACCTGACATCTCAGACTCATCAGCGAAGGGTACCGGACTGTCGATCCCGGAGTTGTGAGAGCCGTTGAGGTAGCAATGTTGCGGCGTCTTCATCTCAAAAAATGAGTCAGCAGCGCAAACAAAAACCCCGATGTGGTGTCAAAATCACTACATCGGGGTTTTGAAAGTGGCGGGGACAGGATTCGACCACCCCCTTCTATCCTTAGAGAAAACCAAATTCATGGAGCGGGCAACATAGAATCTTCGCAAGTGGTATCCCAGGGACTGATGATGAGCGGTTCCAGGCTATCAGCAATATCTGCTCAGGTATTGTCCGACATGATGTCCATTAGAGGGTGATGTTATGTGTAAATACACCATTTTCATGCCTCTGAAAAATTCGATCTGAGTAGAAGTAAATCGGTAAGTATTCTTTGTTTTGCTTGCAATTCAAAACGGTTCAATTTACGCTGAATGTATAATTATGTGCATTGGCCTAATGTCGGAGTGCCTCATGATCAAATTCAGTTGTCCCCACTGTAGCCATCGTATAAAAGCACAGTTAGCTACTGCCGGGATCAGAAGTAAATGCCCCCACTGTAAGGCGAATATTACTGTGCCGATGCCGGAGTATTTAGAGCCGATCAAGCATGAACCAGAGAGGGAATATCCCAAAGTCGCGGTGCAAGAAAAGCCCAGTGTGCCAGTAGCAGTACCACTGTCAGGGGTAGCTCTCAAAAAAAAACAAATCGAAGAAAAGCTGGAGTCGTATGACTGGGGGAGCAAGTACCTTGGTAGACGTGAGATCGAAAAACTCCCAGAGCTTCTTTGGGAAGATGAGGAGTTCGAAACTCTGATTCAGGGAGTTTACAATAATGGGCATGGCATCTTATGCGCAACGAATCGAAGGTTGATTTTCATTGACAAGAAGATTTTTTTCGGAATCAAGGTTGAAGATTTCTCGTATGATAAAGTGACGTCTATCAGTTATGAGACAGGGATTCTCTTTGGGAAAATAACCCTCTTCGCAGCTGGGAATAAGGCAGAAATATTACAAACATCCAAGTCTTCAGTTAAAGTGTTTGTAGACCATATACGAACTAAGTTAAGTGACTCAGTCAGACACAATTCCATCTCAGGAAAGCCCGATGAAACCAACGATAGAATTGCAGCCCTGGAGCGACTTTCGAAACTGAAAAGTGATGGAATACTTACAGAAGAAGAGTTCCAGAAAGAAAAACAGACCATACTAAATCAGCTCTGATCAGCCGCCTTAAACCATCGACTTCGTCATTCCCAGCAGAGTAGGTCACCTCTTTTTATCTTATTAAATTATACCGCTCGAACCAGCCAGAAAATACCGGACTGTCGATCCGGGAGTTGTTAGAGCCGTTGAGTGCTCAGCGTGGCGGTGCCTTTATCCTAAATGAGTCAGCAGCGCAAACAAAAACCCCGATGTGGTGACAAAATCACTACATCGGGGTTTTAAAAATGGCGGGGACAGGATTCGAACCTGCGACCTCGAGGTTATGAGCCTCGCGAGCTACCGGGCTGCTCCACCCCGCGTTATGGGTCCTTGAAAGGACTGATTAAGAGCAGTTTCAGATGCAAATAATGCCTGTTTCAGACACTATTTAGATATTTAAAAGCCCTAAATACAGTAAGTGAATATCGTTACCGTACGGGGGCATTATAGACACGTGCCGCGCTTGCGTCGAGTAACTTTGTCTAAATTCCCATAATTCCGTACGAAGATTGTCGAATCAGCCGTTAATCTTCAGCTAAAACGCATGACCCTGCGCCGGAATGGCTCTCATACTATTATACAAGCCTCAAACCGGGGTGTAGACCCTTTGATCTCCCCGTTTTCTGGTCGGCTTACTCGTATTCCCACTTCAAAACCCAGGGATCTTTGGTTTTTTTCTGCCAGGCCTTCAGTTTCTCCTGCATTTTAGTCAGGGTCTCCTGATGTTCCGGCTCGAATGCCAGATTCTTCGCTTCCCAGGGGTCGGCTTTGATGTCGTATAACTCGTGCCGGGGTCGGTGCAGGTACGAATAAACGGTCCGCTGTCCGTACATCTTGTCACCCCGTTTCAACACACCCTGCCAGGTGGGTGACCGATATAAATCGGAGGCGAACGGGTAGGGGAGTTCATGGGCAATGTTGAAGATGTACTTGTAGTTGCCGCTCAGGATCACCCGCATCGGGTAGTACATTGTGATTTCGTGGAACGTGTGTGAGGCGTAACTTTCATCGAATTCAGGAGCGTGTTCTTTGCCGAGGATCTCCAGGAACGAACGTCCGTGGAATGTGTAAGGCACCGGCTTGCCTTTGCCTTCCACTCGCTTGCCGTTGTTTACGACCGTTTGCAGGTTGGGAACTTTCTTCGGGGTGACATCGCAGTAATCCAGAATTGTCGGTGTCAGGTCAGCCCAGGTGACAAGGGCATCGGTGACGATTCCCTGATTCTTGACGGTCGGATCGCGGACGATCAACGGCAAATTCATGCCTGGCTGATACAGGTTCGTTTTGGCTCCGGGGAACGGGGGGCCGTTATCGCTGAGGAACATCACCAGTGTGTCTTCCCAGTGGCCGGTTTCTTTGAGTGTGTTGATCAGCGAAACGACGCCCTGGTCGAGACGCGAAATCGCCTGGTAGTATTCCGCCAGCTCTTCCTTGACTTCCTGATGATCAGGCAGCCAGGGTGGAACCTGGATCTGTTCGGGCTTGTATTTGACAGGCGTGACACCAGGGTAGCGATCGGGGTTGTCATTAAAATTGGCATAACCGTCGGGGCCGCCACCACGATGCGGGTCGTTGCTGCAGTAGTACAGAAAGAAGGGGCGGTCGTCGTCTTCGGTGATGAACTCTTTCGCGTTGGCGGCCATCACTGCGGAGTTGCGGTTCCCCTGGACGCCTTTATTGCGGTACTCCTGAAACTGGTAAACGTATTCGGGAGCGACGTGATACTTGCCGATCGAGCAAGTTCGGTAGCCGGCTTCTTCCAGAATAATGGGGAGTGACTTCACGGTCGCGTAGGTGCTGAAGTGGTTGTATGAATGAGCGTGTCCATAATGTCCGGTGGCATGGTTATACAAGCCGGTCAAAATAACCGAACGGCTGGCCGAGCAACTGGCGGTCGTGCAGTGAGCGCGGGAGAAACGGGTTCCCGATTCCGCGAGCATGTCGATGCCCGGCGTTTTGATGACCTTGTTTCCGTAGCAACCTGCCTGAAAGCCCTGGTCATCGACCACAATTACAATGACATTTTTCTGCTTCGCCGCAGCGGAGACCGGTTCAACGGAGACGAACAACAACAGCAGACTGAGGATTCCATACAGACATCGATTCATGGTGTGGCTTTCTCGCTGGAGTAACAGGCGGGAATCAATTGCAGGAGAGTCGTTAAAATCTTGATTTCATTCTAATCGGCGCGGCAGGCAATCGCAAATCGACATTCGGGAAAGCAGGGGACTTTGCGGGAAACGGACGAAATCAGGGGGGACTGGCTTGAAGTGGCTTCAATTCCTTTCGATAATTAAGAAATTCCTCCCGAGTACCGTCCTTCCCGGAGCTGTCATTGGTATAGCGCGCGGGAAGATTTCAGACCGATATCAGAATGAAAGCAATGATTATGACTACCATGAAACGCGTCGCGACGATGCTGGCTGTTTTGCTGGCTGTTTCTGCACTCAATTTTGCGGCTGCCGAAGAAGAAAAACTCAATCAGCCCCCCGAAGGTTACAAAGCCTTGTTTAACGGCAAAGATCTGACTGGCTGGAAGGGTCTGGTTGGCAGCCCTAAAACTCGCGCGAAAATGAGCCCCGAAGAGTTGGCTGAAGCACAGAAAAAAGCTGACGACGAAATGAAAGAACACTGGAACGTCGTGGATGGCGTGATTGTGTTTGATGGCAAAGGCAAGAGCCTGTGTACTGCCAAAGACTACGGTGACTTCGACATGCTGGTCGACTGGAAAATCAAAAAAGATGGCGACAGCGGCATCTATCTGCGTGGTTCACCACAGGTTCAGATCTGGGATCCGGCCGTAAAAGCGGCTAACGGCGTGGGATCAGGTGGACTCTACAATAACAAGAAGAACCCCGATAAACCACTGGTCACTGCCGACAACCCCGTTGGTGAATGGAATACCTTCCGTATCAAGATGGTCGGTGAAAAGGTCAGCGTCTGGTTGAACGGTAAACTGGTGACTGACAACGTCACACTGGAAAATTACTGGGAACGCGATAAGCCGATCTACGAAACCGGGCAGATCGAATTGCAGAATCACGGCAACACACTTTATTTCCGGAATGTATTTATCAAAGAACTTGATTAGCGACATTCGTGTGAAAACCGGCTAAAATGAAAGCACGGGGAGTCCGCTCTCTGTGCTTTCTGTTTTTGACCAACCACCTGATTTCGAAATCTCACCGTATGCTTTCACACGATGCACCATTGGATGACCCGACGGCACTGGCCCGCTTTGGCAAGCTGGATGTGGTCACGCGACTGGTGGTCGAAGGGTTTATGATGGGGCAGCATAAGAGCCCTTTCAAAGGGGCGAGCGTCGAATTTGTGGAGCATCGTCAATATTATCCGGGCGACGAAATCCGTCACATCGACTGGCGGGCCTATGGGAAGACCGGTAAGTATTACGTCAAAGAGTTTGAAGAAGAGACCAACCTGCGTTGTTATCTGCTGCTCGACTGTTCGGGTAGTATGGCGTACGCCGGTAAAACGCTGAGTAAAATTGATTATGCACGCCAGCTTGCTGCCGCGCTGGGCTACCTGCTGTTACGTCAGCGGGATGCCGTCGGCCTGATTACCTTCGACAGCAAACGCCGCGACTTTATTCAGCCGTCAGCGAATCCGAAGAACTTCGGGCAGATGCTGGACATACTCGAAGAGGCACGGCCGCGAAACGAAACGGCAATTTCTACTGTTCTGCGTGAAGTGCAGCCGCTCATTAAACGTCGCAGCCTCGTCGTACTGATTTCGGATTGTTTCGACGAACCCGAGGCACTGACGACAACCCTCAAGCAGTTACGGCATGATCGACATGAGGTGCTGCTGTTCCAGGTGGTGACGCCGGAGGAAGAAGAGTTCCCGTTCAGCAAACCAACGCAGTTTCGCAGCCTGGAGCGTCGCGGCCATCATCAGCTGGTGGACCCGCATCAGTTACGGGCCCGTTACCTGGAGCAGTACCAGGAATTCTGCGCGACGCTATCCCGGCAGTGTGGATCAGTGAACGTGGATTACCTGAAATTTCGGACGACGGACGCGTATCATTTAGCCCTTGGTGCCTTCCTGAATCAACGCACACGCCCCGGACGAAAGTGATAGAGCAAACGTATGTCAGGTGAAAAAATTCCAATCAACCGGACTCTGACAGGCCTGATCTCTCTGGGCTGCCTGGGGATTGCCGCCTATCTGTTCTGGCTGGCGCCACCGGATCAGTTTGCCCAGCAGGATGTGGCCACCGGTGCGTTCATGCGCGTGGGGCTGTTGATGTTTGCGCTCTGGCTGGCACTGCCGACGAGAAACCGGGATGCCGCCTGGGCGAATGTCTCTCCCTGGGTTTTCGTGGTGATCATCATGGCGGTGGTGGGAGTTGCCGTTCGCCCCAAGATTGTGGTACCGCTGCTGATTGTGATGGCTGTCTTCGGCTTCGTGCTGCGACCGCGCAACAAAAGACGCTCGCGGCGCTGACCGGAGCGTACTTCTGAATCGTTTTGATTATTGCGGACTCTGCCCGCGGCTCACCGGCTGTACTTTAAGATTACGTGGCAGCGGTCGCGGTACCTGGTTTCCGGTCTGCGAGATGACATCGATGGGCTTGGGTGGCACGAACCGACTCGGCTCTTCGCCTTTTTGTGCAGCCGCTGCTGCTTCCCGCTGTTTGGCATCGATATAGACCCGGGCAGCGACTTTCAGCAGTTGCGGACGGCGGACCGGCAGCACCCCTTCCAGTTGACCGGCAATCCGTTCCACCCAGCCGGGCTGACGCTCCATCGCCAGGGACATCATATGCATGAAGATCGAGACTTCTTTGAAGTTGCGGTCCAGGATTGCATTGCTGACCGGCGCCAGGATCTTGGCAGCCATCTCGACGGTCTGTGAAGGAAAGGAGACGTACATCGATACCTGGTGTGAGATCGAATCAATCTTCTTGTCTTGGCCGGGAAAATATTCGGTCTGCAGATGCAGCAGGGCTTTGGCCGAGATCGGTTTGGCCAGCAGCGGACTTTTGTAGACGCCCGAGCAGAGCACAATCGTCTCTTTCGGGGTCTGATGAATCACGTCCAGGGTTCCCACCGTGCCATCGCCGGCATCGACTTCATAGGAATAAGGGCCGGTCTGCCACATCTGGAACTCGGACAGTTTCATTTCACGCCAGATACTGACAACCACATCCGGGTGTGCGATGAAAAAGGCATAGGCCGAATGATTGACGTCGAGGTGAATTTTCGGCAGCACGCGAAACATGCTGAGATCTTTCAACACGTGTTCGGCATTCGTGCGGTTGGCCTGCGTCATTTGATCCAGCGGAATCTGTGAGAGACATTCTTTTCTCGAGGAGCGGGTTGAAGAACCTTTCGTAAGTAAAGTGATCAGTTCTTCTTCATCAGGAATGCGGATTTCCTGATCGACTTGTTGATTTTTCTGTTGGAATTCAGTCAGCTGCCGATCATCGTCTCGTAAAAGATATTGATCGGCAGCCGACTTCGTCAGGGCCGGGCTCTGGCCATCGCGTTCGTTAGACTGTGGTTGTTGTGCAGAAACAGAGGTGACAGGGACCGCTACGCTGCTTGTGACAGCGATCACCAGAATCGTCATTTTCTGAATGAATTTTGTCATGCTCATCTTCGTCATGTGAGAACCTGTTTTCTTTCCGCGTTCAACTTGTGTTGTCTGGTTTTATGCCCGTCTGTCTGTGTGGCAGTCAGTTTGGAGGTGCATTCACGGGAGGTGCCAGCGCCGGGCCGGGCTCCTTGAGTTCAGACTCCAAACCCGTTTCATCGGGAAACGGATCAGGGGGCACAAAAAGGGAAGGTTCGGGAAGAGGAACCAGGTCATCCACAGTTTCGCCGTCATAAGACTGCGAGCTGCTGTAATCGGTGATTGGAGTGTCGCTGATATAGTGTTGTGGCTGACAGTCATCGCAGCATTTACACCACCAGCGGTTGAAGCCAGACTGGCACCAGTCTGGCTTACCAATACGCGTCAGGTCCCAGGTGGGACGATAGAAGCGGTCTGCATAAAGCTGTGTATCGCTGATGTCATCGATCAGGTTATAGTACGCATTGCTGGCCTTGAAACACTGGCAGCCCGAGCATACTATCAGCGGCTGAATCATGACTATGCAGACAAAAGCTGCGCGCATTCTCAGTTTCCTCCCCCATTTGAATGTGACCATCCTGTGTCACAATAGTACCAGTGATGGCTCGCATCGCCGGTCGTACAATCGCCTGTACCTAAGGATGATCGGCTATCTTTGAAGAGAAACTTTATCGATTATTCCGAATGGTCTGGTTATCCCTGTGATGCAGGCAGGCAGTATACTTAACCCCTGAAAAACAGGGGGAAACGAGCAAATGTCTGCAGAGAATTTCGAGCCGGAGGGGCCCGGATTCGCGGAATATCCCTTGCGATACGAAGGGTTCTTGCGATCCGGGAAAGAGACTGTGATACTGGTGGTGAAGAAAATGCCACATCCGGTTTCAGGAGATTTTCATGCGCACGTTTGCAAATACGATTCTGTCTATCGCGTTGATCCCGACGTTTCTCTCCAGTGAATATGCGGCTGGTGAAGCAGCGGAGCGGGGAGCTCCCTGGCAGTGTCATATAATAGACCAGTCTTCCCGTGGAGCAGATGGCGTGAAGCTGTTTGATGCGGACGGGGACGGATTGCTCGACATTACGACCGGCTGGGAAGAAGGAGGCATCACCCGCATCTATCGCAATCCGGGTCCTGCCCAGGTGAAAAAGCTCTGGCCGGCAGTCACATTGGGAAAAACTCGACAGGTAGAAGATGCCGCCTGGATTGATCTGGATCGGCAACATGTGAGAAAGGCGGTCGTCAGCTGCTGCGAAGGGAAAACGCGTGCGATTTACGTGCACTGGCCTCCGGCTGAGAAGCCGTTCGAAAATTCGTGGAAGCAGGAAGTGCTGCCCGCATCAAAGGATCGGATGATGTGGATGTTTGCCGTGCCCGCGAAGATTGGTCTCGATTCGCGTGGGGGAGAAGAACTGGTGGCCGCCGGTAAAGGGCCGGGGGCAGAAATTGGCTGGTTTATGCCAAAATCCGACACGCGCGATCTCTCAAAGTACGAGTGGATCACTCTTTCACAGGCGGGCTGGATCATGTCTCTGTTTGCAATCGACATGGATGGAGACGGAGATCAGGATCTGCTGACAACAGATCGTAAGGGAAAACTGCGTGGCTGTCGCTGGCTGGAAAATCCGGGAGGCCCGATTGCGATCATGGGTAAACCGTGGAAAAATCACTGGGTTGGCGGTCAGGATCGGGAAGTGATGTTCGCGCATCTGGCTGACCTGGATCAGGATGGTCTGCAGGACATTCTGGTTGTCACACGCGCACCGGATGAAGTGCTCTGGTTTCGTCGATTGGATGCGAGCGGTCAGAAATGGGAAAAACAGGTCATTCCTTTTCCAGGCAATACAGGTGGCGGAAAAGGAGTGGCGGCAGGTGATCTGGACGGAGATGGTCTGCTGGATCTGGTGCTCAGCTGCGAACATGCAGAGCCACCCAAATCAGGAGTGGTCTGGATGCGAGGCGCCCGCGATGGGAATCAGTTCCGCTGGGAACCACAGGAAATCAGTGGCCCCCGAGGAATCAAGTACGATCGCATCGAGTTGCTCGATCTGGATGCGGACGGTGATCTGGATGTGCTCTCCTGTGAAGAACGGGATCAGAAGAAAGGTTTAGGGGTGTTCTGGTACGAGAATCCGCTCAATTAAAGTGCTTCCCGTCAAAAGAAGAAGAGTTCACGCTGGACCGCTTCCAACAGTCGCCTGAGCCAGACGTAACCCAGAGAGCGCGTGCCACAGTCGATCTGGGGGAGGACCGAAGCGCCGGGACGGAGTCCTTTGATGGTTTCATGATCCAGCTTGACCGTGATCTGCACAACCGGTTTGCCATCCGCGTCAGGTTCTGCGATCGCAGCGATTTTTTCAATCGTTCCCTGGTAGGTCTGATCGGGATCGGTCAGCAGCAGGAATGAGACGGACAAAGGTTGTTTGCTCTCCCGTTGTGCTGCCAGCACGTGTCCGATTTCGGAATCGGGGACTTCCATTTTCAAGACCCAGGGGCCTTTCAGGTCGGCGACGGTCAACAGTCGTTGTCCGCGTTGCACCGGGCGTGCGAGAAGTTTCTCCTGCAGGTCCCAGGTAAGGACTTCACCGGTGATCGGGCTCTTGAGCGTGAGTGCATCCTGCTGATTTTTCAGCAGCGTCGCCTGTTCGTTCAGACTTTTAAGGCGTTCGTTAAGTTCTTCTTCCTCGGCCGTAAGGCGATTGGCCTGTTGCAGTGCGTTCGCATCGGTCGGGTTCAGTCCCAGGCGTGCGGCCTGGATGACCGCCAGCCTTTTCAGCGAGGTCTGGATTTCGCCACGCACCCGGCTGGATTCCAGTTCCAGATCGGAGTCGCGCAGTGTAATCAGTGTCGTCTCTGCGGAAACCTGTTCCCCCTGCCGAACCAGGATCTGATCCACAACGCCGTCTGCTGTGGCAAAGACATTCTGCTGGTCGACGGGTTGCAGGCTTCCCGTCCCTTCAATTTTGAAGTCGGCCGGTGTCAGAATCAGAAGCGCGGAGAGGGCAGCCAGGATCAACGCCGCTGTCAGCAGTTTGCGGCCCGTCAGCTGTTTTTTTCGGAGCGGGGAATACGACCAGTGTTTCAGAAGAGGGAAAAACGGAAAACTCTCAAACTGCAGTGAATTAAACAAAGCGGTACCGCCATGGCGAGAGACTGCCAGCCCCCGTTCCAGAATGGTGTGGCTGGAGGGAGTTTCGTGGAATTGTTCGATCACAATTGCCCCGACGGTCAAGTGGCTTTCAGCGACATCGCTGTCAGTATCGCCCATTGTTTCCTGGATAATATGTGAAAGCGGGAAAATCATCAGAGCCCGGGATCCGGCGAGATCCAGGTATGCATGCAGTGGTTCTGCGATCTGGGGCGGGTATTTTTCCTCGGCCTCCATGATCCAGTAAGGACGGTTCAGGGACTGAATCGCAGTGACCAGGGATTCCAGTCGCTGGACGGTTTCCGAGCGGCGTTCGATGCCTTCCACTCCGCTGGCAGCAATCAGCTGAAATGTCTTGCCGGTTTTCTGTAAAACGGACAGGCGGTTGCAGTCGATCAGTATCCGCCCTTCATTGGCAATGATGAACGCGGTCTGCTCTGTATTCAGGTGCAAATGCACGTGTTCGGAGAATCGTTCAAACTGTTCCCAGAGCGCTTCCAGTTCGCGCAGCTTCTGCAACTGACTGTGCTGGCAGAAATCCTCAGAGATTTCACACAATGCGCTGATGAATCGGACATACCCTTCCTGCGCAGAAAAAGAGCGGGGAGGATGATGTATGATTTCCAGTAGGCCCACCTGCGGAGTCGGGTGGGCTTCGATGGCGACCGGGCACAGAATCAGATTTTCATCCAGGGGATTGACGCCCCGATGCTGCTCTGACCAGCGTCCGTGTGGCTCGATTGTGTGGGGCCGCCGTTCGTGTAATGCTTCCCGCAGCAACAGGCGATGCTGTTCGATATCCTGTTCATTCAGAGACGCCCCGACATTCGTTTCCGGATGCGCGCCCCGCTGTTGTTGTACTACCAGTTGGCCCGCAGCGTCAGTTACCCAGAGCACACCTCCCTGCGCAGACATTCCACGAACAGCCCGATCCAGGAGTTCTGAATAAAATTTCTGACTCGAAAGATCCGTGCGCGCGAGTTGAGCCAGTCCCAGTACCAGCTCTTCAATCTCCTGCCAGAGGTTCTCAATTGAAGAAGATTCTTCAGTCGTCATACGTTCTGCTAAAGTGGGGAGTCAGGGAAAGTTGTTTACGATCAGTGCCGAACCGCGTCGGTCTGATCCCGCTGTTGTTTTCATCCTATCACAGCAAACCGTGATCTACTCTGCTTCTCTCTATAAAAGCAGTCAGGCGCACCAAAGTATTTAGTGTACAACTTTAAATCGTTGCGCAGTTTCGCTGATTGGTTCAGGTTCCAGAACAAGCGTGATGAAAACACCTGTCAAATTGGGGTACTAGGGGTGATTGCGTGGGTGTGGCCGGCCTTTCGGATAATCCGATTGTGATGAATATTCCGAATATGCTGAAAATTCGCTTTGGGAGGAGGTGTTTCTGTGCCGATGAGTGGAGAGAGAGATTAGCCTTCATAATCAATGGTCCCCTATGACCAGGGAAAATCGATGAACTTTTTCAAAGCCCGGATAATACTTCTGTTTGCTGCAGTAGTGCTGTTGCTGGGCCCAGGGTGCAGTCGTTTTCTGAGCAACTCATTTCAGGAAGAGTTTGTGGAAAGCGATGAGACGTATCAGCGCGCCTTGACTCAGATTGAGTATCCGAATGTGGAAGACATTGATGAGGGTGATACGATAGGCACACAGATGCCCGCGACTGTTTCCAGTCCTGGTACTCCTGAGTATTGGGATCTGTCTCTGCAGGAAGCAGTCAAAATGGCGTTGCAGAGTTCAAAGGTTCTGGGTGATGTCGGCGGTGTGGCATTGAATACACCCGCTGGGGTTCATACCAAATACGATGCCGCGATTACGGAAGCAGATCCCCGTTATGGTGTTCCCGGTGCGTTGAGCGCCTACGATACCACGTTGTCTGCGAGTACATACTTCGAGAAAAATGATAAAGCATTAAACAACGTCTTCTTCGGCGGTGGAACGCGACTGTTGCGACAGGACGCGATGGTGGTCCAGGCACAGTTGACCAAACGTGCGATGACCGGAACCGAGTTTACTCTGCGTGATTACATTGACTACGATGCCAACAATTCACCTGGTAACCAGTTTCCCCATGCCTACCAGAACAATATCGAAATGGAATTTCGTCACCCGCTGATGCAGGGGGGCGGAATCAGTTTCAACCAGATAGCAGGTCCCAGTGGCACACCGGGTGTGATCAATGGTGTGATTATCGCCCGCATTAATACCGATATCAGCCTCGGAGAATTTGAAATCGCCGTGCGCGATATGGTGAGTGATGTAGAGAACGCGTACTGGGATTTATACTTCGGATATCGTGATCTGGATGCCAAGATCATGGCCCGTGATTCTGCGCTGGAAACCTGGCGTCGGATACATGCGTTGTATGTGAATGGTCGTCGTGGCGGCGAAGCAGAAAAAGAAGCACAGGCCCGCGAACAGTATTTCCGCTACCAGGCTGAAGTCGAAAACGCCTTGAGTGGTCGACTGTTGAATGGAACCCATACGAATAATGGCAGCCAGGGGGGTACTTTTCAAAGTAACCATGGTGTCTATATTGCGGAACGTCGTCTGCGCATGCTGATGGGGCTTCCGATTAACGATGGACGTTTAATCCGACCGGCGGATGAACCTTCGCTGGCCAAGGTCGAATTCAACTGGGAAGAAACGCTGGTTGAATCCCTGGAGCGTCGTCCGGAAATTCGCCGTCAACGCTGGCAGATCAAAAAACGTGAACTCGAACTGGAAGCCAACAAGAACTTCCTGAAACCGGAACTGGACCTGATCGGTCGCTATCGTTGGCGCGGATTTGGTAAAAACTTCCTGGCTGAGGGTTCGAACGTGGGTGAGTTTGATGGTGCATTGAATTCTCTGTTCGATGGTAATCTGCAGGAATGGCAGATGGGGATTGAACTGTCTGTCCCGCTGGGAAAACGACAGGCACATGCCGCCATGCGACAGGCTGAACTGATGCTGGCCCGCGATCGTGCGATTCTGCATGAACAGGAACGCGCCATCGTACAAAGTTTAAGCAACGCCATTTCCGATGTGGATCGTGCCTACGCGGTTTTGCAAACCACGTTTAACCGCCGTCATGCCGCGCGTCAGGAAGTTGCCGCCGTTGAGGCTGCCTATGAATCTGATAATGCGACACTGGATCTGCTGCTTGAAGCGCAACGCCGCCAGGCTGAAGCAGATGGCAGCTATTACCGCTCGCTGGTGGAATATTCACTGGCCATCAAGAACGTCCAGTTTGAAAAAGGTTCTCTACTGGCATACAACAATATTTATCTTGCCGAAGGGGGCTGGCCGGAAAAAGCCTACATGGATGCCGCCGAACGCGAACGTCTGCGAGGCCATGTCCGGAAAATTGCGGATGCCCCTGAATACACGGGTGCACTCTCCCAGGGTGTTTATCCACAATTGTTGACCCCCGGCGAAGTGCCGACAGAACCGATGCAGCCGACTCCGCAAACAGTAGAGCCGACTCCGGAACCAGTGACCGACAACTTCACACCTCCCCCTGTTCCCGGCGTAACGCAGGGGACGTCAGGAAATCCGGAATTCATTCAAGCCATCGATTTTGATGAGGGTCCCGGTGCAGAAAAAAGCATTCAGAATCTGGAAGGAACCGCTCGGGAGAATGAAGGCGAGGTCTATTTTACACCTCAATCCATGGTTCCCCCTGGTCCGGAATCGGGATTGCAGCCGAATGCGAGTGCAGCCGGATTCAGTGCTCTCACAGCGACAGAACCGCAGGAGGGAGCCGTAAGACTACCAACTCAGAACCAGCCTGAGGCAGGTGTGCCTTTAAGCGTGGTGCCTGATACGACACCCACACTGCGATCTGCCCGGCAGAATCAGACTCTGAAGTTTCCCCTGAAAGAGCATTCTGGCAGTCAGGATCCTTTTAAAAATTACCGAAACGCAGGGCCACGCTGGGAACCAGTACCCATTCCTGAGGCAAAACAGCGAAATTTGAATGATTTTTCTGGTGAAGTGAAACGATTTCCATTGAAAGAGTCGAACTGATCACTGTCCAGCATTCCTTTTGTGTCTCGCGTGCCTGCAGGACCGGATTTCACAGAGCGAAATACGCTTTGATTAAATCGGGTCGGATCAAACTGTCGAGCAAAGTGCGGCATATTTTCGTGGTTTTATCCCAATCTGTTCACCCTGGTAAATCGGGAAGTTTGTATGAATCCTGAGATTTTCACTAAAAATAGTGTATCAGTGTAACTTGCCCCTTTACCGGTATTGATATAACTTAAGATGGAACAGTATAGTTAAGGCAGTTTTTGATTTTGATACGAGCTGGTGATCAAAGCATCTCATTTGAGATGTTCTTTTTTTCATACGAGCTATAATAGACTGTGTCCAGTTTGACTGTCGCGTCTCCAGGTCCATTTGGGCCGAGTATAATAGATCGAGGACGCTATGGTTAAATGTGATGCGCTCTAGAAGGCGTGTGTCGCGAGTTCAGGTGAATTTACCCTCGAGACACGGAACCCGGTTTTTTTTCATTACAAGGAGAAACAAGCAATCGAAACAACGCAGAGACTTAATGACCAGATTCGGATCAGTCCGGTACGGGTCATTGATCAAGACGGGGAGCAGTTAGGGGTGATTCCTACCGCTGAAGCTTTAAGGTTAGCAATGGAGGCCAACCTGGATCTGGTTGAAGTTGCCTCAGATGCCAAACCCCCGGTCTGTCGGATTATGGATTATGGTAAGCTGAAGTACGAGCGTAAAAAGAAGACCAGCAAAAATACCAAACAGCATCAGGTGCAGCTGAAAGAAATTCGGATGCGTCCGAAAATCGGGAAGCACGATATTGAGTTCAAACTGAAAAGTGCCCGCAAATTTCTGGAACAGAAAGATAAGGTCAAATTCAATATCATGTTCCGGGGACGCGAAAACGCGCACCATGAACTTGGTCGAACCATCCTGGGTGATATCCAGGAACAGCTTTCCGAAATCGCCAAAGTAGAGCAGGCCGCAACGATGGCCAGTGGACGAAATATGATCATGGTGCTGGCGCCCCGTTCATAACAGACCCGCGATCCGCAGAGATCGGGAATAATCTGGTGTTTTAAGAATGAAGCAATGGCCTCGAAGGTACTCAGTGCGCGCGGCTTGTCATGTAGTGCGGCATTCTGGATATCGCTTATATTGAAATCCAGGAACCACTGCGATTGCTTTCCAGTACCGCTTCGATGACTTTCATATTCGCGATGGCATCCGGCAACAGAGTCGGCACCGGTGATGAATTGAGGATCGCCTGCGAAAACAGATCGCCCTGGATCGTATACTGGCTGCAGATTTCCAGTTCGATCTCTTTGATATCCGTCCCTGTCTGATGCCAGATTTTACAGGGACGGTCGATGGGGGCGTTGAACGGGATTTCAATCTCGATCCGCCCCGTCGTGCCATGAATGTGGACCCGTTGATAGGGGTTGAGCTGTGTCGAGCAGGTGAACGTGGCGGTCCCTCTGCCAAAATCCAGCGTGGCAGATGCCAGGCGGTCTGTGCCCAGTTGCTCGTCGAACTCCACAATGCCGGAAACCCGCTGTGGTTCCGCAGCAAAGATAAAGCGCGAGAGGGAAATCGGGTAACAGCCAATATCCATCAGTCCGCCGCCTCCGATGTCGCGCTGATTGCGGATGTTGCCCGGGTCGTCGTTGAAGTAGGAGAAGAAAGACTGGATCGTGCGCAGGTCGCCAATTGCTCCTTCCTGTATCAGTTTTTTCGTCAGCTGCCATTGCGGATGATGGCGGTACATGAAGGCTTCCATCACCTTGATTTCCGGATGAGCAGTCGCGCAGTCGAGCAGTTGCTGGCCTTCGGCAGAAGAGAGCCCGATCGGTTTCTCGCATAACACGTGTTTGCCGGCTTCGATGGCTTTAATGGACCAGGGGACATGCAGGTGATTGGGCAGTGGATTATAGATGGCGTCGATTTCCGGGTCAGCCAGCAGTTCTTCATAAGAGCCGTAGGCACGCGGGATACCCAGTTCACTGGCGACGGTTTCCGCCAGTTCCCGCTTGCGGGAAGCCAGCGCGACGATCTCGCAGAACGCGCCTTGCTGCATGGCGGGAATGACCTGGACAGTGCCGATTTTTGCGGTGCTCAAAATGCCCCAGCGAACGCGTTTGCTCATGATGTGCCTGTGGTGTGAAGTCGAGAAAATGAGGTCCGGAACGAATTTTGACTGGCGCTTATCATGTTACAAGACAGAACTTGTGTAAAGCGCGGGAGAAGAAAATCAGCCAGGGCAGCTCCTTTTCACTGCATTCGTGGCTGGTTTTAAAGCTATTCTTTCATCTTCAAGTCAAAGTTTCCTTCGTTCTCTCCCTCTTTCACTTCGAGGGTTAATCGCGAGCTCGTATTATAGATGGCTGGCAGAACCTGTTCTGTTACCTCTCTCATCGTGCCTTCCGGCTCATCCGGGATTTGCACTTTTTCTCCTGTTTTGCGTATCGAAATGATTTCTACTCGATGTTCGCCCACACCTGGTCCGTTCTCAGCATCGAATTCGTAATTGCCGTCGACGATATCGGCGACGGTGAGTTTGCTCACCGTATCCACGAGTGGTATGAAACGAATCTTACCGGAAGAAAGCGGCTCACCGTTGACAGTCACAGTTCCATGCACGGCAGCTTTATCATAAGACAGGTCTGAGCCGCTGCAGCCGTATGCCAATATCAAAAAAGATAGAATCAAAAATCGAGCGTTCATAACAGGAGCGTCTTTCGTTTTCAGTTAATATTTTGCGAATCTTATGGTCAGGAGAAGATCGCAATAAAAAAAAGAACCAGCCGAGCCGCGCTGAAATAGTCAGGCCCGACTGGTTCAGGTTGTTTAGAATTCTCCGAGAACCTCACCATCTCCCATCGATCCCAGGTATCTCCAGGTGGAGAGATTGATGTTTTCACTGACGAAACGTACCGCGCCGTCAGCCATTCCCATATGTAATCCTCCCTGGTGCGGGCTGCCGAAAGAGTAGGTGCAGTCTCTCCAGGCGCCGGGGGCGAATGAAATGACACATTCTTCAATTGATTGATAGGGGGGCATGAATGTGGAGCGGACTGAGTGGTGCATGCCTTCGGTCCAGAAAGCATGTCGGCGGCTGACGACGTCACTGTTATCGATGGCCGTCGATCCGGAGTAATCTGTTTTCAGATCGTTGTGTTCTGCTTCCCCGACAATAAATGTCATTGATGCGCCATCTTCGACATCGCGAAATCGGGTCGCACTGTTGGGCGTCATAATCCCCGCTGCTGCGGAATTACTGGTGCCAAAATAGATTCCCCAGAACTGGCCATTACCGGTACCGTACTTATTTCCCGAACTGAAAGCGTAACTGCTGGCAAACGAGGAGCCACTGTCAGAACTGTCAAGGTGGCCATCGCGGGGATTGAGTTTGAGGCTCAGTAGTCGAGTATTGGCAGAGGGGCACTGGTAAATGGGAAGTTTGGTCTGGTTCAGGAAGGCCGTTTGTGTGTCAGTTTGCCCGCCTCCCGATTGATCCGGTCCACCGCCAGTCCCGATGTCAAAGTTGTACAGGTTGTAGAGGGAGGCCTGGTCCAGAAAGGGTAACAGCATCACAAAGCCGGTGGCTCGGTTTTCCAGCCCGGAAATAGTGGAGCCGGGATTGGCACGGGTGTAGTAACCCGCGGGGAACATGCTGTGGGTGTCGTGATAGTTGTGGATTGCCAGGACAATCTGCTTCAACTGGTTTTTGCAGGTCGAGCGTCGGGCAGATTCACGTGCCTGCTGTACTGCGGGTAATAAAAGGGCAATAAGAATCGCGATAATAGCAATTACGACCAGTAGTTCGATCAGTGTAAATCCCAGCTTCTTTTTCTGTCGTCTCATATCTACTCTCCTTGAATAAAAAAGATTAATCGTAACCAGAAAAGAAATAGAAAAAATGAAGAAGACTCTGCATGAGTGCCTGCTTTGTATGAAGAAATGATGAATGGATTTTTAGAAGGGGGGTAGGCCCTGCTTGTTTTGTCTGATTTAGAGATCAATGAAGCACCCCTGATCATAAATCAAAGAATTCTTATGTTCAAGACTTTTAGTGTAAATTAACGAACTGGACATAAATATGATCTTTCCTGTTTAGGTCTGATTTTGATGAGACGTGTGCACAGTTCAGGTGTGTAAAGGGGGATACCTCCTGTTGACGAAGTGATTCACTGCAAAGTATGGGAGCGAAGAGGTGGTTCCGGGCAAGGCATTCTGCTGTCCCCATAAATGAGAATTTCCAATCTGAGACCTCCCGACTCCAAGAAACTTGATGCTGCGACCTTCGGAATGGATTGCTTACTTTTCGGCTTACTTCTATTCTTGCTGATTAGATGGGGGTTCTTCTCTACGTAATCAAGTGAAAATTCCGCTCTGACCATCGGATGGCACATCAGGCATTCAAGACAGTTACTGTCTGTTGAGGTGTTTTTTCCTCGAAAGGTCTTATCAGGTAAAGCAAAAATGGATCGTTTTCTGTTTCCCAAATGGGCGAATACAATTGTACCGGTGCTGGGTGCGCTGGGGGCGATTGGCGCCTTGTATGTAGTTGGTATGGTTGCCTTTGGCGCCAGTCCTGAAACGACGGATGTCGGCTATCGGCCCGAGCAGCCACTCCCGTTCAGTCATAAATTGCACGCAGGTAAGCTGAAGCTGGATTGCCGCTACTGCCACAATACTGTCGAGGTAGCCGGGCATGCTGCGATTCCTCCCACCAAGACCTGTCTGAATTGTCACAGCGGTGCGGATGCAAACGGCGTTGTGAATACGGTTTCGATTCACTCGACCAGTTCCAAACTGGCCCCTATTCGTGAGAGTCAGGCGACAGGCAAGTCAATGCAGTGGCGACGCGTGCATGACCTGCCTGACTACGTTTACTTTAATCATAGTGCTCATGTCCGTCGGGGTGTGAGTTGTGTTTCCTGTCATGGTCGTGTCGACAAAATGGATGTAGTGACCCAGGTTAAGCCGCTGAGTATGAGCTGGTGCCTGGAATGTCACCGGCACCCGGAGCCTAATCTTCGTCCGCCCGAGTTTGTGACGAAGCTTGACTGGAAGGCTGAGGGGGATCCGCATGAAGTGGGCGAGCAGGTTCGTAAGGAACTGAATTTGAATCCTTCATCTAATTGTTCTACGTGTCACCGCTAAGGGGTTCGGTTGTGGATAAAAAGTATTGGCGAAGTCTGGGTGAGTTGCATTCCACGCCGGAGTTTGAAGAAGTTTTGCATCGTGAGTTTCCAGTAGCAGCTTCCGAATACCCGGAAGGGGTTTCGCGGCGTCGCTGGATGCAGATTATGGGGGCCTCTGTTGCCCTGGCTGGAGCAACAGGCTGTCATTGGGAAGATGAGAAGATCTCTCCCAGTGTCTCGCGTCCCGAGGGCTTGATTCCCGGCGTGCCTCAGAAGTTTGCCACCTTTATGGAGCTGGGTGGTCAGGCGGAAAGTCTGCTGGTGACCTGCTATGACGGGCGGCCGATCAAGGTGGAAGGCAATCCCGACTCTCCCCAGAGCCAGGGGGCTTCTTCTGTCTTTGCGCAATCCGAGACGCTTTCTCTGTATGATCCCGATCGTGCGGTTGGCGTAGTCGAGTACAAGGGGAAGTCCCGTTTTGGTCGCGACTGGGGGGCATTTTTTGAATATTCCGATACCGTGCTGGGTCAGGCGCGAAAGAATGACGGGGCAAAACTGCGGGTGCTGGCTGATGTCAGTTCCTCCGCTGCCCGCAAAGCGTTGCAGGAGAAGTTTGCCGAGCTGTATCCCCAGTCGAAATGGTATGACTACACCGCCTGCTCGCGCGACAATGTCTACGCGGGAGCCAGGCTGGCGTTCGGCGAAGTGGTTCGTCCGCAATTCGATCTGACAAAGGCGAATATCATCGTCTGCCTGGATGAGGATCTGCTGTCTGAACATCCTGCCTCGCTGAAGCATACTCGTGACTGGGCGAGCCGCCGTGATCCTGCTGCCGGGCCGATGAATCGCCTGTATGTAGTGGAAAGCCGCTTCACCACAACCGGGATTTCAGCAGATCACCGTCTCCCCACCCGTTCCGTAGATATGGGGGCCTTCCTGTCCAAGCTGGAAGCACAGGTGCAGGCCAGCCTGTCTGGTAAGAAAGCAGAAGCTGCCAGCGACGATTACGCCGACAAGGTTCTGGCGGCGATGGCCGAAGACCTGGTGGCAAACCAGGGTTCCAGTCTGATCGCCATTGGTGCAAGTCAGCCCGCGGAACTGCAGGCTCGCGTTCATAAACTGAACGAGCAACTGGGTAACGTCGGCGAAGCCGTCAAGTATACCAAAGAGCCCCTGGCTCGTGAGCTGACGGCTGTGGAAGCACTGCGGACTCTGACCGACGAAATGCAGTCTGGTGCAGTCGATACGTTGATCATTCTCGGCGGCAATCCTGCTTACAATGCTCCCGGTGACATCGATTTTGTGACCGCACTGTCCAAGGTGCCGAATGCCGTTCATCTCGGTGAGTACGAAGATGAAACGTCACTGTTATGTAAGTGGCATCTGCCTAAAACGCATCCCTTCGAACAGTGGGGTGATTCGCGTTCTTATGACGGAACACTCTGCATTGGTCAGCCGCTGATTGAGCCCTTGCACGATGGAAAGTCGGAAGTCGAGCTGCTGGCGATTCTATGTGGCGACAAGCATCCTGTTGCCCTGGATCTGATCAAAGAAGCTGTGAAGGGTTCTCTGGATTCGATGGCCGTGAATGCTTCCTGGCGACGCGTCGTACACGATGGTCTGCTCAAGGGTAGTTCACTGGAAGCGGTTTCGCCTAAGGTTAAGGAGTTGCCTGCTGCCAAAGCCGTTGAAGCAGGTGAAGAAGACCTGGAACTGGTGTTTTACGCCAGTCCTCAGTTGTATGATGGTCGTTTCGCTAACAGTGGCTGGTTGCAGGAAACCCCCGACAGTCTCACGAAGATTACCTGGGACAATGCTGCGATTCTGGCTCCAAAAACCGCCAATGATCTGGGCGTGGAATTCGGTTCCGTCGTCAAGCTGATCCTGGATGGGAAGTCGATTGAATTGCCCGTCTACGTGTTGCCCGGTCAAGCCCCCAATTCGGTGGCTGTGGCTTTGGGTTACGGACGCACTGCCGCCGGCCTGGTTGGTGGCGATGTTGCCCGCGATGTGAAACCGGTGGGTGAAAATATTGCTGCTCTGCAGGCTAAAGGTGCGATCGACTTCAAGTCCGGTCTGAAAGTCGAAAAAACCGGTAAGACTTATGAACTGGCGGTTACCCAGGATCACCATGCGATCGATGCTGTCGGCCAGGGTGAAATTGAGGGTCGTGTCGGCCAGCTGGTACGTGAAGGCGATCTCTCTGAATACGAAGAGAATCCTGATTTTGCCGAAGAACGGACTCATCATCCGCCGCTGATCTCCTTGTGGGATGAAAACAAGGATGGGAAACCGGTCTACCTGGAGAAGTCCTATGAAGGTCAGGCCTGGGGAATGTCGATCGACCTCTCCAAGTGTATTGGCTGTAATGCCTGTTCGGTAGCCTGCCAGGCGGAAAACAATGTTCCTGTTGTCGGTCGCGAGCAGGTGATCAACAGCCGGGAAATGCACTGGCTGCGAATCGACCGTTACTTTACCGGCGATGATGTGGATAACCCCGGGGTTTCCATTCAGCCGATGTTGTGTCAGCAGTGTGAACTGGCTCCCTGTGAACAGGTTTGCCCGGTCGCTGCGACAGTGCACACTGACGAGGGACTGAACGACATGGTTTACAACCGCTGTGTCGGAACCCGTTACTGTGCCAACAACTGTCCTTACAAAGTGCGTCGCTTCAACTACTTCAACTTCAATAAGATTTACGAAGAGCCCCGCGGCAAATTACAGGCCCTGGTTCTGAATCCTGAAGTGACCGTCCGTCATCGCGGGGTTATGGAAAAATGTACTTACTGTGTACAGCGTATCAAGTCGGTTCAGATCGAAGCTAAAAACGAACAACGTCCGATTGAAGATGGTGAAATTGTCACCGCCTGTCAGCAGGCCTGTTCTGCGAAAGCGATCGAGTTTGGCGACCTGGCTAACGAGAACACACGTGTTGCCAAAGCACGTGCCAACTCGCGTAGTTATACTGCACTGTCTGAGTTGAATATTAAACCAAGAACGTCTTATATGGCCCGGATTCTGAATCCGCATCCTTCCCTGGCAAAGCCAAAATCAGCAGGGCATGGACATGGTCATGCAGAAGAACACGCTGAAGCGGATCATGCTGAAAAAGCGGAAAAGCATTAGCAGCGAGTTCGGAAGGCAGGTAGTTCCTGCCGATGTGTGCGTGAGATTAACTAATCCGTTTGAATTTATTGAGCAAAGATATCAAAAGCCATGGCTTCAGTAACGACAGAGCCAATTGACACAATCACCGAAGTGCCCGGTAAGCGAACTCCGCTTGTGACGGGAGCGCACGATTATGGGACCGTCACCGAAGCTGTCTGTCGACTGGCTGAGTGTAAGGCTCCTAAAGCGTGGTATATTGCACTTGGGTTTTCCGCATCCTTAGTGGGGATGTTGTTTGGTCTGGTTGGTTATCTCATTATCACCGGTGTCGGGGTCTGGGGTAACCGGAGCCCGGTATTCTGGGGTTGGCCCATTGTGAACTTCGTGTTCTGGGTTGGTATCGGTCACGCGGGAACATTGATTTCCGCAATTCTGTTTCTGTTCCGCCAGGACTGGCGCACGGGGATTAACCGTGCTGCAGAAGCGATGACGATTTTTGCCGTGGTCTGTGCGGGCCTGTTCCCGGGGATTCATATTGGTCGTGTCTGGCTGGCATACTGGCTGTTTCCGATTCCCAACCAGATGGCAATGTGGCCCAACTTCCGCAGTCCGCTGTTGTGGGACGTGTTTGCTGTATCCACTTACGCGACTGTTTCGCTGTTGTTCTGGTACATGGGTATGATTCCCGACCTGGCGACTCTGCGTGACCGGGCGACCGGAAAAATTCAACAGTTTGCCTACGGCCTGCTTTCGCTGGGCTGGAACGGATCCTCCCGTCACTGGCACCGTTATGAACGGGCTTACCTGCTGCTGGCGGCACTGGCGGCACCACTGGTGTTGAGTGTACATACCATCGTGAGTTTCGACTTTGCGGTTTCTCAGCTGCCTGGCTGGCATACAACGATTTTCCCGCCTTACTTCGTCGCGGGTGCGGTTTTCAGTGGTTTTGCCATGGTGTTGACATTGATGATTCCCGCCCGTTCCATCTGTGGCATCAAAGATCTGCTGACCGACCGCCACCTGGAAAACATGACCAAGGTGATTATCGCAACCGGCTCGATGGTGGGTTATGCCTACGCCATGGAATTCTTCATTGCCTGGTATGGCGGTAACCGTTACGAAACCTTTGCTTTCATTAACCGTGCCTTCGGGCCTTATGCCTGGGCTTACTGGATCATGGTTACCTGTAACGTGATCAGTCCGCAGTTGTTCTGGATCAAGAAAATCCGGACCACTCCCTGGATGATTTTCGTAGTCTGTATTTTTGTGAATATTGGTATGTGGTTTGAGCGATTCGTGATTACCGTCACTTCGCTGAGCCGTGACTTCCTGCCTTCCAGCTGGGGTTACTTCAAACCAACCATAGTTGACGTGTTAATGTTGATCGGTAGTTTCGGTCTGTTTATGACATTGTTCCTGCTCTTCTGCAAATATATGCCGATGGTGGCGATGGCAGAAGTCAAGAGTGTGATGCCTCAGCCTCATGGTCACGAAGACCACTGAGTAACTGCAGCAGAACAGCCAGTGTCAGGTACGACTTAACTCATTTGTTTGAATAAAAAAGATTATGGCGACCACAATCGAACAACCAGAAAAAACAAAAGCAGAGCCCCAGCTACTCGGGTTACTTGCCGAGTTCGATGATCCTCATGCGTTGATCGAAGCATCAAAGAAAGTTCGCGATGCCGGTTACAGCAAGTGGGATACTCACACTCCCTTTCCCGTGCATGGCATCGATGAGGCAATGGGCATCAAGATGACCATTCTGCCCTGGATCGTGGCCTGCTGTGGCCTGATGGGGGGGACGATTGCCATCGGTATGCAGTATTGGATGAACGCAGTCGATTATCCATTCCTGATCAGTGGCAAGCCGTTTTTCAGTATTCCTGCCTGTATTCCCATTACCTTCGAACTTTCCGTTCTGCTCTCCGCCTTCGGTGCGTTCCTGGGAATGCTGGGCTTGAACCAGCTGCCGAAATTGTACAATCCGATGTTTAAATCACAGGCGTTTCGCCGTGTGACGAACGACCGTTTCTTTATCAGTATGGATGCAAAAGATGCGAAGTTCTCCGAAATTGATACGGGAGAATTTCTGAAATCATTGAATCCGACCCATGTCGAAGAGTTCTGGTCTGATGTGGAATCACCCAAGCTGCCTCGACCTCTGGTTCTGGGGCTCAGCCTGGTGGGTGTGCTGTTAATCATGCCTCCTGCACTGGTCGCCTACAAACGATCCACGACAACGAATACACCCCGTATTCACATCGTTCCCGATATGGACTTCCAGCCTAAGCTGAAAACTCAAAACACAACGAACATCTTCAGCGATGGTCGTGAAGTACGTCCGCATATCGAGGGAACCATTCCCCGCGGTCAATATAAAGACGATAATATTCCGTTCTACTATGGTCTGAAAGTGCTGCCGGAAGACCAGGATGTCATCACGATTGCCGTGCAGGATGAACAGAAGCCTGCTGACGAAAAAGCCGCTGATGCGAAACCTGCTGCTGGCGCTGCCGCCGCTGCTCCGACTGAAGATCAGAAACTGGCCAAGCTGCCCTGGGTCACCGAGTTCCCCATGCCGGTCACAGATAAGATGATGGCCCGTGGAAAAGAACGTTACCAGATTTACTGTTCTGTCTGTCATGGTCTGGGCGGCGAAGGTGACGGTCTGGTCTCACTGCGAGCGATGGAATTGCAGCAGGGTACCTGGATTCGCCCCGCTTCTTACTATACCGACAATGTCCGGAATCAACCGGTGGGTCGACTGTTCCATACGATCAGTAACGGTGTCCGCAAGATGCCCGGTTATGCAGCCCAGATTCCTCCGGAAGATCGCTGGGCAATCGTTCTTTACCTGAGAGCCCTGCAGAAGAGTCACCACACGGATGCAAAAGATCTTAGTAAGGAAGAGCTTCAGAAACTTCGAAGTACGAAATAATTAAGTCGTTACCACACAACTTGTTGAATTTAATCTCGTTGTAAAAACAAGAAACGTTATGCAAACTTCATCCGATACTGACAAAAAGATTCCCGTTCAAACCCTGGCTGAGCTGGGCCCCCTCCCCATGAAAGTGGCGCTGGGCTGTTCCGCTCTGTTGCCAGTCTCATTTGCACTGAGTTGGGGATTCACCAACGGGTGGGATCTGTTTGCCTTTTCCTATCTGCAGAGCACGTTTTTCTTCCTGAGCATCTCACTGGGCGCTTTGTTCTTTGTGATGATTCAGCAGCTCACGCGGGCCGGCTGGAGTGTGGTTTTACGTCGCCTGTCTGAGTTTATCTCCATGGGTGTGATCCCCCTGGCAGTGCTGGTGCTGCCCATTGTCCTTCTGACCCTGATGGGAAACCACACGCTCTTTGAATGGGCGGATGCCAAGGAAGTTGCTGGAGACCACCTGCTGCAAGCCAAGGCCCCCTATCTGAATACCGGTTTCTTTGCTTTGCGTTATCTGATTTACTTCGGATCCTGGATCTTTCTGGCCCGGTATTTTCTGGGAAAATCGGTTGCCCAGGATGAAAGCGGCGATCCCGAACTGACACTGCTGATGGAACGCCGCAGTGGGCCGGCACTGTTGTTGTATGCATTTACACTGACATTTGCTGCCATCGACTTTATCATGTCGTTGAACCCTCACTGGTTCAGCACGATTTTTGGCGTGTATTACTTTGCTGCCGGCCTGGTAGGCTTCTTCAGTTTCCTGGCAATCAGCCTGGTTTATCTGCGCAGCAAAAACCTGTTAAATGGTCCTGTGAATGTTGAGCATCTTCACGATGTAGGTAAACTGTTGTTTGCTTTCAACTGTTTCTGGGCTTACATCGCCATCTCACAGTACCTGCTGATCTGGTATGCCAATATTCCTGAAGAAACAGTATTCTTCCTTGTTCGCCAGACGAAGGGCTGGGGAGTCGTCTCGCTGATGCTGGTCATCGGACACTTTGCGATTCCTTTTGTGTTCTTCATGTCACGCTGGATGAAACGTAATCCCAAGACACTCTTTTTCTGGGGCGTTTATCTGCTGATCATGAACTGGGTTGATATTTTCTGGCTGGTAATGCCGAACATCGCCTTCGATCATGAGACCTCAGCCATCAGCTTTGGGATGGTCCTGATCAATGTCTGTTGTACAATTGGAGTGGGAGGCATCTTTGTTGCCGGAATCCTGAAATTCGCCGGTGAGAAGTCTCTGATGCCGGTTCGGGATCCACGCCTTGAAGAATCACTGAAGTTTCACAATATTTAATTTACGTCTGATCAAACCGATCAGCGCCTTCTAGAATCATAGAATAAGAGAATAAAATATGTCGGGTCATAAAGCAGCCTATGATGATCTCGATACAACGATGATCGCGTATGTTGGTGTCGTTGGAACCATCATCACGTTTTTCACTGTATTCGCGGTTGCCGCTTTGAGTAACAAGTTTGAGAGCAATCAGACCGAAATCAAAGTCGTCGAGGCACCAGAGGTGAATTCCGACAGTCTTCTGGCAAACCAGGCGGCTGCCTTATCGGAATACCGCTGGATTGACCAGGATAAAAAAATCGTAGCAGTGCCCATTGACCGGGCGATGGAAATTGTCGTTCAGGAAGAACAGGAAAAGCAGAAACAGGCAAAAACTAAAAAACCATGAAACCGTTTCCATTATTCATGCTGATTCTTCTCTGCTGGGCATGCAGTAGCATGCCAGTGCAGGCAGAACGTATGGAGCCGGCTCCCAAAGATATTGAGAAACTGGATGTACTTGAGCATCTGGATTCGAAATTACCTCTGGATCTGGTGTTTCTGGACAGTAAAGGAAAACAGGTGACGCTGGGTGATTATTTTAAAAAGGATCGCCCCGTAATTTTGTCACTGAATTATTCGAACTGCCCGATGCTGTGTTCTTTACAACTCACAGCGCTGGTCAGGGGTTTAAAAGAATTAGAGTGGTCGGCTGATCAACAATATGATTTTGTCTCTGTCAGTATTGATCCCAAAGAGACCTATCAGCGGGCAAATTTAACAAAACAGAAGTACTTTAAGGAATACGATCGTGTAGGCACAGCCGGGGGCTGGCATTTTCTGTGCGGTCAGCAGGCGTCCATTACAAAATTAGCGGAGGCCATGGGAGTTCAATACAATTATATCGAAGATCGAAAAGAATACGCTCATCCGGCTGTATTATTGATCTGCACTCCCGATGGTCGGATTTCCCGATATCTCTATGGTATCGGTTTTCCAAAACAGACTTTGAAATTAGCTTTGGTGGAAGCATCGGAAGGAAAGATCGGTTCGACCATTGATCGGTTTTTACTGTTCTGCTTTCACTACGATGCAGACAAAGGTCGGTATGCACCGACCGCGCGGAATATTATGAAAATTGGTGGGTTTGCGACCGTCTTTATCCTGACTGTGGTTTTGATTCCCTACTGGCGGGGACGCAAAGGTAGAGTGCAGCTGGAAACGATAACCGGGCAGACTCATGAAGTGACAGGGGGCTCCTGAACCGTATCAGGCCTCTTTGCCAGAGAATTTGTGTTTTAATCAGATTTGGTTAATACCTTAAATATTTTAACACTCAACAGTTGAATGTGTGAATGCAGATGAAACTATTCATCCCTGAATTATTAGCGAATGCCGAAGCCGGTTTCTGGTTTCCGGCACAAGGTTCCACAGTGGCAGAGAATGTCGATTCTGTCTACTTCTTCATTCTGTGGGTCTGCACGTTTTTCTTCGTGCTGATCGTCGGTCTGATGTTGCTGTTTATGGTCAAATACCGTTATCGACCCGGCGTCGAAGCGGAAAATACCGCTACGCATAACCTGACCCTGGAACTGTCCTGGTCGGTCATACCAACCCTGCTGACCATTGTCATGTTCTGGGTGGGATTTACTTCTTACCTGGATATGCGAACGCCTCCGGCTGCGTCCTACCAGATTGATGTGGTCGCAAAAAAATGGGTCTGGGCGTTCAAGTACCCCAATGGCTGGATCGAAAGCGAACTCCATATCCCACTGGATGAGAATGTGACACTCACCATGGCATCGGATGACGTGATTCACAGCCTGTGGATTCCCGCCTTCCGTACCAAAATGGATGTAGTGCCCGGTCGTTACACGCAGGAATGGTTTAAAGCCATCGCGCCTCCTGTACCGGAGGGTGAAGAATCCGTAGAGTACCCCCTGGAATACCCTTTGATGTGCTCCGAATACTGCGGGACCAAACACTCAGAAATGGTTACCAAGGTTGTTGTGCATGAAACCAGAGGCGATTTTGATAAGTGGCTGCAGGCCGCTGCCGATATTCACAAAAACAAAAATCCGATTGAAGCCGGCGAATACTTTTACAAAAGTCGTGGCTGCATCCAGTGTCACTCGCTGGATGGTTCCATCGTCAAAGGCCCTTCCTTCAAAGGTTTATTTGGAAGCGAGCGGACTTTTGCTGACGGAACGACCCGGATTGCCGATGCGAATTACATTACGCAGTCGATTCTGGAGCCACAATCACAAGTGGTTGCCAATTTTCCTCCGGTCATGCCTACCTTTAAAGGTCAGCTGAAAGACGAGGACATTAGAGCGATCATCGCATTCATCAGAGCCCAGAAGTAGTGGCGCTGGTGATACGATTTAATAAATAAAAAAAGTGAGAATCCGTTTCTCAATTGTGTTTCAGGATTTTTAATCCGACCTTATTTGAAATTAATCAGGAGGCTGGAAGATGGCAACAGTAGTTGACTCCTCCAATCCAAAATCAGATTTCCCGATTCAATACCGCGAATTGAATTATTTAAATTGTTCGAAGGGCTGGAAGAGCTGGTTTTTCACCCTCGACCACAAACGCATCGGTATCATGTACCTGATCGGTGTGACTGTTGCATTTTTTCTGGGGGGGATCTTCGCCGTTCTGTTGCGTACAGAGTTGCTGAGTCCCGAAAAAATGTTTCTGAGCGCGGATGGCTACAATCAGATGTTTACCCTGCACGGTGCCATCATGACCTTCCTGGTGATCATTCCAGGGGTGCCGGCGGCGATTGGAAATATAATTCTGCCGGTGATGCTGGGAGCCAAGGATGTGGCCTTCCCCCGCATGAACCTGGGTAGCTTTTACCTCTGGATGTTTGGTGCCGCCTTCTTCCTGGCTGCCCTGGCATTGGGGGGCCTGGATACCGGCTGGACTTTCTATACACCTTACAGTATTACCACCAGTACCGCGGTAAGGACCGCGCTGTTGGGGGTCTTTATCCTGGGCTTCAGTTCGATTTTTACCGGGCTGAATTTCATTGTGACCATTCACACCATGCGACCACCGGGTATGACCTGGTTTAAGATGCCTCTGTTTTTATGGGCCCTGTATGCGACAGCACTGATCCAGATTCTGGCGACTCCCGTACTGGGGATTACCGGGCTGTTATTGATTGTGGAAAAAACATTCGAGATCGGGATTTTTGATCCCCGGCTGGGTGGAGACCCGGTCCTGTTCCAGCACTTCTTCTGGTTCTATTCGCACCCTGCCGTTTACGTGATGATTCTGCCTGCGATGGGTGTAGTCAGTGAAGTGATTGCCGTTCACAGTCGCAAACATATTTTCGGATACCGCTTTATTGCTTACAGTAGTATCGCGATTGCCGTGTTCGGCTTCCTGGTCTGGGGACACCATATGTTTGTTTCCGGCCAGTCGAAAGTGGTTGCCGTTGTGTTCTCGGCGATTACTTTCAGTGTGTCGATCCCGTCTGCCATTAAAGTCTTTAACTGGCTGACGACCATGTATAAAGGTTCGATCCGCTTTACAACGGCCATGTGTTACGCATTGGCATTCCTGTTTATCTTTTCGATTGGTGGTCTGACGGGTCTGTTCCTGGCGACACTGGCAACCGACATCCACCTGCATGATACTTACTTCGTGGTCGCCCACTTCCACTATGTGATGATGGGGTCCTCGCTGGTCGGGCTGTTCGCCGCCGTGCATCACTGGTGGCCTAAAATTACCGGGAAGATGTTCAACGAGTTCTGGGGACGTATTGCCTGTCTGGGTGTGTTTCTCGGATTCAACCTGACCTTCTTCCCACAGTTCCTGCTGGGAACACGGGGAATGCCTCGCCGGTATTACACGTATCTGCCGGAATTTCAGAACCTGCATATTCTGTCAACATGTGGCGCCTATCTGCTGGGACTGAGCTCAGCATTAATGGCAGCCACTCTGATTTACTCGGTGTATCGTGGTAAACATGCTCCTGCCAATCCCTGGGGAGGTGCTTCCCTGGAATGGCAGTGCTCTTCACCACCACCACACAATAACTTCGATCATCCTCCACTGGCCGGCGATCCCTACATCATGAAATCCGTCGTCTACAATGAGGAAATCGGAGGTTACGTTCCCGTTGAATGTCAAGGGGCTGACAAGGACTCTGTGACCGCATCAGGAGATAAAGAAGTTTAATGAATACCGCGGCCACCACTACCACAGACGAGCACGCTGACAGCCACGATCATGAGCACCATGATCCCCGGTTGGCGCATCACTTTGATTCTCACCAGCAGCAGTTTGATACCGGGAAACTGGGAATCTGGCTGTTTCTGGTTACGGAAGTGCTGTTCTTCAGCGGCCTGTTCGGCTTTTATGCCGTTTATCGTTCATTACATCCCGAGGTGTTCCTCTACGCCAGCCAGTTTCTGGATACGACGTTGGGGGCAGCCAATACCGTGGTTCTGCTGTTCAGCAGTCTGACGATGGCCTGGGGTGTGCGTTGTGCCCAGTTGGGGCAGACGCGAGGCCTGCTGATCTGTCTGGTGACAACACTGGCGTGTGCCGCGATCTTCCTGGGCGTGAAATCTTTTGAGTACACAGAGAAAGCACATCACCATCTTTTACCAGGACGCGCCTACCAGAGCCCGGAACATCACGATGCGGCGGCCGCAGCTCCAGCTACAGATGCTGAAAGTGCCGTGGCTGCTGAAAATGCAGAAGCAGCCGAAGCTTCTGTCCACGGTGATCACGGCGACGAATCACTGTTCGAAAAAACCAAGCACACACTCTCCTATATGACCCTGGTCCTGTGGGTAGTAATTGTGATTTCCGGGATTGCATTCGGGGCGCTCTTTAAGAACCCTGATAAAAAGACCCTGGCAACGATCGCCGGTTGTTTTCTGGTCTCCGCGATTGGGATGCAGCTGGGTACGTATTCCAGTATTGGCTATCATCAACTGGGACATACAGAAAAACCAACAGATGAAGAAATACTGATGGCCGAAACGGTTCCAGCTGAATATGCTGCACAGAAAGAAAAAATCCCCGAACCGATGCTGGCACGAACCTTCTTCGGCGTTTATTTCTGTATGACCGGGGTGCACGCCATCCATATTATCGGCGGAATGATTGCCATCAGCTGGCTGATCGTCAGAACGGTACATGGTGCATTTACAACATATTACTTTGGCGCAGTCGATTTTGTCGGACTCTACTGGCATTTGGTCGACCTGATCTGGATCTACCTCTTCCCGCTGTTATACCTGATCAATTAGCGTTTCGAGTATTCAAGAGTTTAACCAACATTTCTGAGAGGCAACCTTGCTTCTCTGCAGTTTTCAGATAACGAGACGAAAGTATTCATCATGTCAGATCATGTTGAAAGTGATGCCCACGGGGAAAATCCACAAAGCTGTCATGTGCATGTCGTACCGGTCAAGGTGCTGATAGGCGTATTTCTTGCTTTGGTTGTATTGACGGTCATTACGGTTGAAGCAGCCAAGTTTGATACGGGTAGACTGGATGTCATTGTCTCGATGGCGATCGCGACCGTTAAGGCTTCCCTGGTGGTTTTTATCTTCATGCACCTCTGGTATGACAAACCATTGAACAAGCTGGCATTCTTTTTCTCGATCATTTTTGCTGCCTTTTTTCTGTGTATGATTCTGCTGGATTCTCATGCCTACGATGACTATGTCAAAGGTTTCACTGAAGATAAAACCCCTGAATATTTAGTGGAAGCACCGGAAACACCTGCTCCCGCAGCAGCCCCTGCCGCAACCGATGCGAAGCCGGCTGCCGACGCGCAGGCTGTCCCGACTGAAAAACCGGCGACTGAGCAGAAGCCCGCTTCCACAGATAAACCGGAAACAGATAAAAAGACCACGCCAGAAACGTCAGACAAAACTGATTCGAAGTAAGCTACCGAATTTCATGGTCGCTTCTCGAAAACAGGATGATCCAGCCGCGGGTCGTTTCAACGTTTGTCATTAACGACATTTCTGTTTGTTGATCAAAAGCAGGTGAGCATGCCAGCCGACCGGAGTCAGAGATGGAAAGATCGTCTCGTGCTGTTGTTCACATCACGAGACAGGCTCAGCCAGCGGGATTTTGGTCTGGCGATATTTCTGTTTAGTATCTCCGTCCTGTTTATCGGCGGTCTGCTGGCTTATGTCATCGTTCGTTCGAATCTGGCACAAAAGCATGAGCCGGTAAACCTGGTCATCCCTCCCGCGCTCTGGATTAGTACGGTCCTGTTGATTCTGGGAAGTATTTCCATTCAGCGTGCAGTCTATTATGTGAGTCACGAAAAACAGCAGCCGTTTCGTAATTGCCTGAATCTGACCTTTCTGCTGGGGGGCGCTTTTTTTGTCATCCAGACAATCGGACTGTCTCACCTCCTGCAACAGCATTCAGATATCTTACTGAGTCTCGAAGGCACCAAAAATGCCGCGAATTACCCCAGCAGTTATGGCGTACTGTTTACGTTTGTGTTAGTGCATGCCTTCCACTTTTTCGTTGCCTTTGGATTTCTGGGATTCGTGATTTATAAAGCGTACCTCTACCTGTACGATCATGAATATCACTGGGGCGTCCATGCCTGTGCCGTCGTCTGGCACTTCCTGGGAATTATCTGGATCTGCATGCTGCTGCTGTTTTATCTGATTGGGTAAAACGTCTCCTCATGATGCAACGCATCACGTGTTCGATGCCACGCTGCTCAATTCAGTCTGAAGACATTTCAGTAAAACGGGACACAGTCTAAGTAACATCAATACAATGTGTTAAGCTCACTTTACCGATTATTACCGCCGATCACTGGGAGAGAGTGTGAACCGCTATTTCCTCAGCCCTGCTGGTTTTACTAAAATAGATGACCAGTCGTAATTCCTCCTGGAAATCTGATTCCGGTTCTACCGTTTCTCTAATTGTCTGTCGCGATGCACCACACTGCCCGTCAACTCGAAACTCAAGCTGAAGAGTTGCCGCAGCGATCCAGCCTGTTTCGGCTGGTGCTGGAGTCCGTGGCTTCGCTGGCGATTGCTGTCATTCTTTTCCGGACCTTCGCTGCGGAAGGCTACATGATTTCGACAGGCTCAATGGCACCCTCTCTGTTGGGATACCATAAACAGGTCACCTGTCCCCGTTGTCATTACTCGTTTACTTACGGTGTGGCCTATGATGATTCCGTCTCTACCAGCCACGTGAATGACCCGGCTGTCGAGGGGCAGGATTTTCAACAGGCCGGGCAGTATGCCACCTGTCCGAACTGTGATACGAATTCCATCGATCTGGCTCAGGTGCCCCGCAATGAAGGTGACCAGTTACTGGTGTTTAAACACGCATACTACCTCAAGCCTCCTGCACGCTGGGATGTGGCGGTGTTTCAAAATCCGATGAAGCCAACCCAGGCATATGTTAAACGGGTGGCAGGCTTACCGGGTGAAGCCGTACAGGTCAAAGAAGGGGACTTGTATATCAATGGGAAAATCCAGCGTAAAGATTTGAAAACACAACGTGCAGTTCGTCTGCTGGTCCACGATCATCAGTTCCAGCCAGCGGAGGATGACTTTTTTCAGCCCCGGTTTTTACCCGTGGAAGCAGATTCAACGCAGGGACAGAATCAACCGGCTCCACCTGCCTGGAAGGAGCAGCCGGATGGGTTTCTATTTGCATCAGATGGCACTGATGCAGACACGTGGTCCTGGGTCAGGTACCAGCACTGGGTGAGGCAGGGGGGACATTATCAGACAGAAGTGCCGCTGGAGAAATGGCCGGAAGAAATCGAGAAACCCGAACCGGTGCTGGCTGCCATTCAATATGACGAATTGAAACAACAGCTGTCGTGCAAAGGAGCAATGCCGGCGGAAAACTGTCACCGGCTGCTGAACCAGACAGAAGATGATGCGTTTCGGTACGCCGTCGCTCTGTTGTATGAAAAATCGCATGTGGCCCCTGTGCTGGATCGGTATGCCTATAACTCCGGACTCGAAAATCAGACTGCGATTCCGGTACATGATTTTCTGTTTGAGTGCGATCTGCAGGCCAGGTCACCAGAGGGAGAACTGGCGATTGAACTGTTCGACGGTCAGCATCATTTTCGAAATTTCATTGACTTCAAACGGCGACAGGTCAATCTGTTTATCGATGATCAGAAACAGCCGATCCGTACCGGACCATTGCACAGCGATTTTCGATCGCAGCCCGTGAAACTGGAAATGTCGGTGATGGATCGACAGGTTTTATTTGCCATCAATGGAGAGCTGGCTTACCAGCCTCTGCTTTTCAGCAAAAATTCAGAGCCGCGTGAGGAGATACGGATTCCTCTGCAGTTTGGTGCGCGCGGCGGAACATTCAAACTGACCGGTATGAAACTGTTTCGTGATATCCACTATACGCGTGGCAAAGCCCTGCATGGGGTTGATGAACCATATCAACTGGATCAGAACAGCTATTTCATGCTGGGCGATAACAGTCCCGTTTCGCTCGACAGCCGCAGCTGGGCTGACGGAAAAGTAGATCAGAAATACCTGCTGGGTAAACCGTTTCTCGTGCATTTACCTTCGCGGCAGGGCGAGGTCAAAATAGGTGATCATATAGGTCACATCCGCATTCCAGATTTCACCCGAATTCGCTATATTCACTGATAGAAATGCATTTTTTATAGAATAATCAGAAAAACAGTTCATAAATCAGAGCCCGCAGCGAATGATCAGATCTGGTTCGCAGATTCGATCCATCAGGTGCCCGGGCATTTTAGATTTGACAGGTTGTCGGTAATGGCCAAAAAAATAGAAAAAGCAAAACTGAAAAAAGCTCCGAATGAGCAGGTTGAGAAAAGTAATGCAGAACAGGAGCAGGGTAAAAGTCGCCACAATGAGATGCGCGATACGATTGAATCGATCATTATTGCCCTGGTATTCGCGTTTGTTTTCCGCGCCTATTCAGCCGAAGCATTTGTGATTCCCACAGGTTCGATGGCGCCTACTCTCTATGGGCGTCATAAAGAACTGCACTGCGCCGAATGTGGTGTGAAGTATGCGGTGGGAGCCAGCGATGAACTGGTCGAAAAGACAGAGTACTATGTCCCGGACTACAAAGTCACCGGTGCCTTCTGTCCGAACTGCCGTTACTACACGAACCTGCAGGACGCCATGCCTTTCACCGGGGATCGTATCATCGTCAATAAGTTTCCCTTTGATTACGGTGACCCTGGTCGCTGGGATGTGATTGTTTTCAAATATCCCGAAGCTTCACAGACAAACTACATCAAACGACTCGTTGGTCTGCCTGGCGAAGAAATTCAGATTTCCCGCGGGGACGTCTATGCGCGTAAGAATGAAAAAGAGCCGTTTCAGATTCTCCGCAAGGACAACCTGGATAAACAGCTGACCGTTCAGCAGCTCGTGTACGACGATGATTATCCTCCGCGCGAGATCCTGGAGTATGGCTGGCCTGAGCGCTGGTCCCCCATGCAGCAGGTCAAGCCGGTTGAGACACGCTTTGAAGATCTCAAGCAGTCAGCCTGGGAACTGGATCGTGAATCGCGGGCGTATCAGTTCAAAGGGGCGGCGGGCAAAGCCGGTAAGCTGGAATGGCTCCGTTATCAGCATATTGTACCCCGTCAGTCGGAGTGGGCATTGCTGCAGGAAAACCCTGAACTGTTCACGCAGACGATGCTCTCTTCTCCTCCCCAGTCCCGACTCATCAGTGATTACACCGCCTACAATAACTATTCAGGCGGGTCCTCTTCCGGGCTGTTTACTTACGACGCCGCATTCTGGGTGGGAGATCTCACACTCAGTTTCGATGTCGAAATCCAGTCGGAGACAGGAGAGTTTCTGGTCGAGCTGATGCGGGGTGACCGTCATTACCGTGTCCGTTTTGATGTGAAAACAGGTCAGGCCCGACTCTATTTTGTGGAAGATTTTCCCAATCCCGAACCAGTCGAAACGGAACTGACTACGGTGGAGACCGATCTCAAAGGGAAGGGGGGCTATTCCATCATGTTTGCGAATGTGGACCAGCGGCTCTGCCTGTGGGTTAACGGGTCTGCCGTCGATCTGGGAACCGCGACGGAATACCAGCCTCCGGTATCACCGGCACCCCGCGATGGCGACCTGGCCCCGGCGGGGGTAACGGGCGTCGGAATAGATTTTACGGTTTCACATCTCATGCTGCAGCGCGATATTTATTATCGTGCGGATGAGTATTATCAGAATCAGGAGTACTCCGGCGATCGCAGGCACTTATGGGAATTGCTCTGGGATCCGGCTGCCTGGAGTCGTCAGTATGAAGATCACCGTCAGCAGGTCCGGTTTGATAAAATGTCCGATGATGAGTTTTTCGTGCTCGGTGATAATTCCGCCCGCAGTGCCGACAGCCGACTCTGGGGGAATTCGCGTCAGGCAGAACATCGGCACGCCGTTCCCCGTTCTGCCCTGGTCGGGAAAGCCTTCATGATCTACTGGCCGCATGGAATTCCGTTTATGAATGATGGGCGCGGTTACTCACCCAGTGTTGGCCCTCTCAAGCGGTTTTTCTACCATCAGACGCGTCCGGGAGAGTATCCGGATGATCCTTATGCCAAGCTATCCGTGCCCTTTTATCCGAATGTTTCCAGGATGAAACGCATCCGGTAAACTCATATCGCACTTCTCCCATATATATAAAATCGATATTCAGCCGAATGGCATAATTTAGTAGAATCATCTCTCGCGTGAGTTTCGATTGCAGTTTCGTCAAGGAGGACGAGTACGATGGCATTACTGGAATGTGTGGGCCTGGTGAAAGATTATCCCGGTAAACGGGCCGTCGACGGCGTCGACTTCTATGTGGAGCGCGGTGAGATCGTCGGTCTGCTGGGACCCAACGGTGCAGGTAAAACGACCACCTTCCGTATGGCCTGCGGCATGGTGGCTCCCACCAAAGGCCGCGTGTTTCTCGAAGACACTGACGTCACGAGCTGGCCCATGTATAAACGGGCTCGGCAGGGCATGGGTTACCTGCCTCAGGATGAAAGCGTCTTTGTGAAACTTTCGATCGAGCAGAACATCTATGCCATCCTCGAATTTCTGGATGTCACTCGCAAACAGAGGCACGAAACCGTCGATCGCCTGCTGGACCAGTTTGGTCTGACAGCGAAACGCAAACAGATTGCTTCCACCCTGTCCGGGGGAGAGCGACGACGATTGGAAATTGCCCGTTGCCTGGCCAGTTCCCCCGAACTGATTCTGCTCGATGAACCGTTTACCGGGATTGACCCGGTCACAATTCACGATATTCAGGATATTATCGCCGATCTGCGGGATGATGGCATTTCGATTCTGCTGACCGACCACCGGGAACGGGAAACATTAACCATTACAGACCGCAGTTATATCATCTCGGCTGGTCAGGTGCTGGTCAGCGGAGATGCGGAAACCGTGCTCAGTGACGCCTCCGCACAGGCCCTCTATTTTGGGAAACGGTTCGACAAAGGCTCGATCATCGAAGGACGCGAAGCCTTTGGTACACGAGGCAGCGATCGCGAAGCGGCGTAGTCAATCTTACGCTTCGTCCCGGTAACGACCAGGCTGCCATCTCAAAGCCGCACGGCCAATACACATGGAATCGGTCAGGCGATCCATGCAAATGCCTGCAGCAGGCAGCAGAATCAGATCTCCCGGATTCACAGGGGCATGATCGTTATTCTCCACCACTTCATCCAGTCGCGCCAGAATCGTGGGAATGGTTGAGGAGATGGAATTCCCATAGTTCGGCAGATTATTGAGGAAGTCGGCGGAAATGGGAATCTGCTTGGCTGCGGCGATCATGGCTTTTAACAGTTTACCGCTTGGCTGATGTGGGGCAATCAGAATCCGATCTGTCGTCTCAGAGACTTCCTGATAAGACTTCAGGCAGGCTTCGAGCATCAGGTCAACGCCGTTCAGAAATACGGATTCGCCATCCATGTGCATCACGAGCTTGTGCTCGGGCTGTCCCCGGAAATCGTACATGTCTCCCTGTTCGGTCCAGAACAGAGGCACATCCGCTTTACGGCGTTCTTCGGGAATATATTCGGTTGAAGTTTCGACATGGAGCAGGCTATGTCCAGGACCACTCCACAACGTCGTGCCAGTGGCGCCGGCAGAGACAATGCCGCAGAATGCCTTGTCTGAGGAATCGTGCCAGTGTTCGGGAGTTTCAACGGTCAGCAGGGGAATATGCACGCCGGCGGGCTGGTTTTCCAGCAATTGGGAAGCCCGGTTCAGCAGCTCGATAAATCCGACGCAGCCGTAGTTTAAGGCGATAAATCGCTCGGAGGGGACCCCCAGTTTTTCAGAGAGCTGATCGCACAGCTGACGGGCAGACTGGTTACGGGTATGCGAATGGCATAGCAGGATTGCCGGGCAGTCAGCCCAGTCAAAGCCGACGGTCAGTTGCAGTTTTTCTGCAATCGCAGTCGCGATATCCAGTGGTGAAAGATCTGGCTGCAACAGGCGGCGTGTTTCGATGCCCGTAGAGCGACTGATCGCTTTCACACTGGAAAAACCGGCGCTGAAACCCTGGTGAGAGAGTGTATAAACACTTTCATTATCTAATAGTTCAAACAGATCTGTATGATCTGCCAGATCTACGATTTCTGTCAGTGCAAATCCATTAGTCTGCATAAAATAATCCCAACCTCGCAATTGCAGAAAGGGAATCCGTAACCCCGCAATCGTCTGAGTATGTGCAACATTTGCCTAAAGTGCAATTGAATATAAATAAATGAGAATGTTTTTTTAGCAAGTCAAAAAGTTTCTGCTGCAAACTTTAGCATGGCGGGATCCGGAAGATCTCCTGTGCAGAAAACTGGTGCCTGCCTGTTCACAAATTCCACGAAAGCAAAGCCAGTAAAGTCATCAGTGCTCCCATGATTATGACCGATGTGAAAAAAAAACGGATCGAACGTTGAATGATGATTTGAGGTAACTCATACCGCGTGGCGTTATAGACCAGACTGATCACTGCCAGCAGCGGAATCAAATACACTACCGCATTAACCTGACTGGCAAAAAGTAGTGAAACGGTCATTTCTCATAACACCTTTTATTATACATGTTTATTAAAACAGGACACGTGGAATTCAGACTGGGGAATGAAACTGTTCGTTCAGGATTTGACAGGCTCCGGCTGCTTATCATCCGGTTTTAATTCTTCTTCATCACCTCTGCCATAAGCAGGACCCTCAAAGGCATCCCAGATAACCAGCAGGTTTAACAGGCCTGCAATCCAGGTGAAGACCACGGCAAATTCGTAACGTTTCCCTAATTTTTTGTTGATATCGTCCAACTCATGATCGGTTAACGGCATTTCAAACCAGTTCAGGAAAGAGCGTGGAATTGCACCTTCGATATGGCCTGTATCAGTCCGCCTGCCGTTGACTTCACGTACGACCGCGCATTCGAGAGGCCGGTTGTGATCACCTCCCAGTGGTAATCCAATCCCCACAGGGTCCGCGAGTTGCAATGGTTCAATTGGTTTATTGTCCAGAGTTCCTTCAAAGGTCCCTGAAACTTCAGGTCCAAATTCACCGGGAACGGTTTTCAGTTTGATATATCCATCCAGCTTGCCGTTAATGTTATTGCCATCATCACCGCGATCGAGCAGGGTTCCCTTGAAGGGTGCTTCCAGTGGAAGTTCCATCCGATAAGGGTGTGTCTCAAAAAAACTGCTGTCAGCACCCTGACGTGCCACATTATTGGGGGCTGCCATTTTGTTATACCGCTGTTTTTGAATCAAAGCGGGGAGTGCCGGCAAACCAACGCCGATTTGGGCAAAATAGCCCAGGTTTCGTTTTCCCTGCCAGGACTGGTAATACACGGTTTTCCAGTCACCCAGCGCCATGCCACAGAAAAAGGTACTTAAGATGCAGAAGCAGTAGATGGCTGCTTTAAAGATCCGTCCCTGGTAGAAGTGTCCTGCTCCTGGAATGAGAAATGCCAGAATCGTGGCGACCACCGGATTTTTTAATTCGATTTTACTCTGACTCTCGGTCATTTCAGGTTCCTCAGGGAATACCTTGGCTGGTCAACGTATCTGGGGTGTTCGCTTTTCAGAGGCTGATCTTAGTGATAACCCGGTAAAATCAGAAGCGTAGACCATTATTAAAAGCAGGCACAGGCTCCAGAGCCGGTGTCCTGATAGTGTATCTGATGGCGAATAAAAGGACTAGACCAACCTGAAGTCTTTACAGAATCAGGAGTTGAGAGATTCTTCTCAAAATGGAAATCAGGTTGGTTCGTGTGTCCGTTACTGATTGGTTTACTGGCCTCCCTCGGAACGCTTTGACCACCAGGGCAGGCTGATCCCACCATCGATCGTCGATGTGCCACCCGTCATATAATCTGCATCGGAGCTGGAGAGAAAGGTGACCAGCTTACCAACCTCATTGGGCATTCCCAGACGTTTCCAGGGAATATTTTCCGCACCGGCCTGCAGTTGCTCATCGGTAAAGAATTTGCGTTCACCGGGGGTATCAATCCAGCCGGGATGCACGGTGTTCACGCGAATTTTATGCGGTGCAAATTCGATGGCCGCAGTTCGGGCCATATGATCGATGGCTGCTTTGGCCATGTTGTATGCTGCGGAAGTCGGAATGGCGATGACCGCGTGCGGCGAACTGATAACAACGATCGAGCCCCCGTTCCCCTGTTTCACCATCTGGCCGGCGGCAGCTCGCACACCAAAGAAGGCACCCCACATGGTGACATCGATGGTTCGTCGAAAGCCTTCCATGTCAGCATCCAGAATCAGTTCACGATCACTGTAAGCAGAATTGGAAACGAACAGATCCAGGCTGCCGAATTCTTCAGTAACCTGAGCGACTGCGGCTTCGACTGATTTCTGGTCGGAAACGTCAGCCTGAATGGTGATGGCTTTGACGCCGTACGAGCGTGCTTCTTCTGCTGCTTCTTCTGCTTCCTCAGGGTGAGAACGATAGTTGATGCCGACGTTGGCCCCTGCTTTGGCCATCTCCATTGCACAACCCCGGCCGATTCCCCGGGAGGCCCCTGTTATGAGCGCATTTCGCCCTTCCAGCTTCATGGTTTTACTTCCTTAGTCTGTTGATACGTTAATAATAAGTTGACTTGCACTTCAGAGAGTTTCCCGCGACAGCTGCAAACCGATGCGGTCGGGATGCTCTACCGGAAGTAGACACGATGATAGGGAGCTGTCTGCTGTTGATCACTCTATGTTAAACCCGGGTGATTCTGCAGAGTTATCTTTACGCCGGTCAGGCGGATTGATTCCCGCTGGACTCGTTCCCCGGAAACCGATCTCAGGGAACCAGACTCATATCAGTTATTACTGTAAACAAGCGCGGCCTTAAAACAAAGAAAACCGAGGAGCATTCTCTGCTCCTCGGCAAAATCTTTCCATGTCTCAATCAATCGCAAATCTGTGTTGCTGAGGGGGATGAACCGTCTCAGGCAGAAAAACTGCTGCCGCAACCGCAGGATTTGACAGCGTTGGGGTTATCGAATGTGAAACCCCGTTTTTCGAGACTTTCATAGTAGTCCAAAGTCGTTCCGTCCAGGTAGAGATCGCTTTTCTTATCGACGACCACTTTGATCCCATGTTGTTCGGACGTGTTGTCTTTTTCAGTATCAACATCGTCAACGAAGCGGAAATCATACTGGAAGCCACTGCAACCACCAGAAACGATTCCGATTCTCAAGTGTGAACCCTCGGCGACGTTCTGGTCTTCCATATACCGCTTCAGTTCTTTGGAAGCATTTTCAGTAATTGTGACAGCCATGGAAATGAGTCTCCAGTTTTAAAAAGTACTTAGGTAATCAAACCTTTGAATATTTGATATCGGCGAAAACAGGTCCCGAATCTCAAAATGCTCCAGAAATCCGCGAGCCTGTGCACCCTGGTTTTGCTCCTGACATTATAGCAGGAACATGATCTTTTCCGAGATGCATTTTCGGCTGGAGCGATTGAATCTTACGCTTTTTTGTAAGTAACGGCATTATATCACTTTATTCTACTGTAAATCCAGCCGTTCCGAGAGGAATTTCACTCAAACCAGGGGATAACTGGTAGACATTGCCCGAAATTATAAATGGACTCCTTTGTCCTGATATTCTGCCAGCGGGTGAACAGACTGTTTTGCACTCTTGCAGGTTCGACTCTAAAATAAAAATCGACAGGAATTTCGGACTTGCAGGACAGAGGATGACGACATGAATCAATCACGCCAAGTTTTGATGTTGAGCGAAATGGAACCCGGACAGTTCGCGGACAGTTTTGTGTTACTGGTGTCCCGAGAACGTGCGACGACCCGCGATGGAAAACCTTATTTTCGCGTTCAATTTCGCGATCATGCACTCACTGCCACAGCCATGGTCTGGAGCGACACACCCTGGTTTAGCGATTGTGATGCCAACTGGACAGAGGGAGAATTTTACAAAGTCCGAGCCCGTTATGATGAAAGCAAATATGGCCCCCAACTGGATATAGATCGAATTCGTCCGGTGAATGAGGAAGATGCTGCGGATGGTTTTGATCCAGGCCTGTACTATTCCCGGTCCCGTTTTTCGAGCGAAGAGATGTTCTCTGAGCTGATGGAAATCACACGAGAGCAGATTACGGAAATCCCGCTGCAGAAACTGGTATTGGACATACTGACGCAGTACGCGGATCAGATTAAAACGATTGCCGCTGCCAGCAAAAACCATCATGCGTTCACAGGTGGCTATCTCGAACACGTGTTGTCAGTGACGAAAACGGCCTGTTTTCTGGCGGACAAGTATCAGGCCTATTATCAGCAGATGCAGCCGCCTCTGAATAAATCACTGGTCATAGCCGGTGCAATTCTGCACGATATCGGTAAACTGACTGAACTGGAATATCGACCTCACGGGTCCCGTTATACTCCTGCGGGACGTCTGATTGGACATATTCTACTGGGCCGGGATCTGGTCCGCGAACATGCCTCCCGGATGGAGGGGCTTAACCCGGACACATTGCTGCGACTGGAACATATGATTGTGTCCCATCAGAATTTACCGGAGTGGGGTTCGCCTATTGCCCCGCATACCCCGGAAGCATTACTGGTACACTATGCAGATGACATCGACGCCAAGTTTCATATGATGGCGACCACACTGGAAAATATTCTGCCCGGAAACGAAGATGAGTTCTCGGGGCGCGACAATGCGCTCCGACGCAGTATTTTTCTGGGGTTGAAGTCTCCAGAAGAAACGGGTGAATGAAATCAGAAACCGACTGAATCCACTTTTGAGAATAGAAAACCGACGATGAAATTTACGAAAATGCACGGGGCCGGCAACGACTATGTTTACGTCAACTGTTTTGAAGAGACGTTGCCAGAAGATATCGCCAGCCTGGCAATCGCGGTCAGTGATCGCCACACAGGCATCGGCTCCGATGGACTGATTCTGATCTGCCCTTCCGAAAAAGCAGACGCACAGATGCGGATGTTCAACGCGGACGGAAGCGAGTCGGAAATGTGTGGAAACGGCGTGCGCTGTGTTGCCAAGTATGTCTACGATCATGGCATCTCAAACCAGCAGACGTTGAAGATTGAAACCGGCGCGGGGGTCTTGAGTCTCGACCTGGAACTGGCGGGATCGAAGGTCAGTCAGGTCCGCGTGAATATGGGGAAACCGATTTTGACCAGCGCCGAGATCCCGACACTGCTGCCGGGAGATCCCCCGGTCAACGCTCCGCTGGAAGTGGGAGCGCAGACTCTGGAAGTGACCTGTGTCTCCATGGGCAATCCCCACTGCATCACCTTCGTCGACGAAGTGAACGACCACTGGGTACACGGAATCGGACCCCAGGTGGAAGTCCATCCCATGTTCCCCAGGCGGGTAAATGCAGAGTTCATTGAAGTCATTTCACCAGCCGAGCTGAAGATGCGTGTCTGGGAGCGGGGCTCAGGCGAAACCCAGGCCTGTGGTACGGGGGCCTGTGCCTCTGCCGTCGCGGGAGTGCTCACTGGCCGATCGGAAAGAAATGTGCTTATCCACTTGCCAGGTGGCGATTTACGTCTGGAGTGGGCCGATAACGATGAAGTGTTTATGACGGGCCCTGCCGTCGAAGTTTACCAGGGAATCTGGCGCGGAACGCAGTAATACAGCCGGGCTTCCAGTGCGAAAGACATAATTCTTGAAATGGTCTTGCAGTAAAATAATAGAACTGATAAACAACGGCTTCTCTCATTTCTCAATATGAATTCCAATTCCAAACCAACGGCCAAATCGACAGACAGTTCATTCCTGTCAGCGTTTCGTATGCTGCATCCGGGGACTTCCATCGGATGGAAAATGCGATTACTGCTGATCGGCTGGAGTCTGTTTCTGATCGCAGGTTTTGGAGTGGCCATTCAAACGACACCGGATTCACGTGGATTTGGTACTCATCAAAAACTTGGTTTTGCACCTTGTGTAATAAAAACGCGATTCTCCATTCCCTGTCCCAGTTGTGGGATGACAACTTCCTTTTCACATTTTGTTCGAGGTCAGTTCCGTCAGTCTGCCCAGGCCAATACCTCCGGTCTGGTGCTGGCAGTCATTTGCCTGGTGATGATTCCCTGGTCCTGGATCAGTGTCTATCGCCGGCGATTCTGGCTGGTCTCTCAACCTGAAACCTGTCTGCTCTGGTTAATCTGTAGTCTGGTATCGATTACAGTCATCGAGTGGGCGTTTCGATTGAACTTTTAAAATCAGATCTCACTGGATTCCCGGCGAGATGACCTGTCCCTTCAAAAAAACAATCTCGAAAACTCTTTGCGGTTCATGCCAAGGATGGCTGAAAAATGCGAAATATTATGACGAACGACCACAAAAACTGGTTCCACCAGCGGTGCTGCGCCGTCGTATTACTGTTGCTGGTTTCATTGAGTGTCAGCGGCTGTTCGCTGTACGTGATGGCGGGCAAAATGTTTTTTGGTGATCCGCTGATAACCTGTGAATTCACCAAACAGACGAAAATTGATCTGATCGAAGATCAGAAGAAAGTCCTGGTTGTCTGTTCGACACCGGAATCGATCCGCTCGGATTATCCGTCGTTGAATTATGATCTGCTGGAGCAGGTAACGTATCGACTGCGACGTGAAAATATTAAAGTCATGGATACCGGGGAAGTTGCCACCTGGCTGGATGATAACGGCGGTGTCTGGAATGACGTTGATGAGCTGGCCGAAAACTTCGAGGTCGACTACATCATCCACGTCGACATTGATTCGTTTGATTACCGCGAACCAAACAGTCCCAATCTGTTAAGAGGCAAGGCCTTCGGTCATATCTCGGCATACGAAGTTCATGCCGTTGATGGAATCAAACGGGCACTGGAAATCTTTGATGTGGAATACACGTCGGAATATCCCAGCCATATGCCGGTATCGATTGAACAGGAATCGGCAACGGTTTTCAGGAAAAAATATCTGGATCGGATTGCCGACCAGATTGGTCGTTTCTTCTATAACTATCATTCAGGCGATCCGATCTGATCGCAGGCTGCTCAGGCAGAGATGACCAGATACTAGAGTGCATCACAATTAACCATAGCGTCTCTCAATCTAATATACTCGGTCCAAATAGACCTGGAGACGTTACAGCAAAACTGGACACAGTCTAATTTCGGAGTTGTGAAGGATCACACGATGACAATATTTTCGTATAAACTATCTGTAGCGAAGCAGCTTTTTCAGACCATCACGAAGCTGGCGCTGGTTTGTGTACTCTGCACGACACTGACAGGTTGTAATTATTTTATTCTCATCGGCTACCTGATTGGTGGTCCCCCTTCCATTGAGCCGGACTTCGATGCACAGACACAGAAGTCGTTGACGGGAAAAGATGTGACGGTTGCCATTGTCTGTTATGCACCGCTTGAGCTGCAGTATAACTTTGACGGGATCCACAACGATCTTGCGAAGTACACCACGTTTCGTTTGCACAGTCATGGCGTCAAGGTGGTGAATCCGGATCGGATTCGTGCCTGGCTGGATGAGAATCCCGACTGGGACAAACCGGAAGAAATCGGTGAAGCCTTCGACGTGACGTATGTCATTCACATTGAGCTGCATAAATACAGCCTGTATGAGGAGAACAGTTCCGACCTCTACCGCGGCCGTGCGGAAGGGATGGTTACCGTCTACGAAATGGATGACTCTGGCGAAGGCGAAAAACTTTACAGCAAGGAACTCACTTCGTTCTATCCCTTGCGGGCACCACGGGCGACTTCGGAGATTACGTTTTCCAAGTTCAAGAAAGAATATCTCTCGCGCTTAAGTGATGAAATTGGCCGCCTGTTTTATGAGTATTACAACGGCGACGATTTCACACAGGCGATTTGAACGGATTCCACTTCAGGCCCGGACTTTCGATTCCGACTCTTGCAACTGTTTCGGCGAACCGTTAATTTTCTAAGAGTCGTGCACGAACGCACGTTAGCGTATGTCGTTCTTTGTGCCATTGAAAATCGCGGTTGAGTATCAGGGTAGTGATGCGAGATGTCTTTAAGTAAAGCGCAGGCCGTCGAACGCAGCCAGATTATTCTGTCGCATGCCTGGATGGTACGGACGTTTGTCAAGCACAGTGAAGAAGTCGAAGACTTCCCGGAGTTGAGTCACATTGTCCGGGCTGTATTCGATGCATGCCGGGCTTTGGAAACGCGTGTTGATGATCCCGATGCGTATCTGAAGATGCTGCGGAAGAAAATCAGTAAACTCCGCAAAGCCACTGATCAGTTCGCGATAGATGCACCGGAAGCGTCTCTACATACAAACTTCGAGCAGGCCGTCATCTCGATGAAAGCCTGCACGAAAGAGCTGGAAGAACTGCTTGAGCAGGTGGAATAAACTGCCCGGTTATTCGTCCTTGGTAGCATCGAGTACGGCCAGAAACGCTTTCTGTGGAATTTCGACCTGCCCGAACTGTTTGAGACGTTTTTTGCCCTCTTTCTGCTTTTCCCACAATTTTCGTTTACGGGTGATGTCACCACCATAACATTTGGCGGTCACATTCTTTTTCAGGGCTTTGATCGTTTCGCGGGCAATGATCTTTCCGCCGATAGCAGCCTGGACCGGGATTTCAAACTGATGCTTGGAGATCTCTTCCTTCAGGCGTTTTACCAGGGCACGTCCACGGCGTTCGGACTGCGAGCGGTGCACGATCGTCGACAGCGCATCGACTTTTTCGCTTTTGACGAGAATATCCATTTTCACCAGGTCAGCCGGTCGGAAACCGAGGATTTCATAATCCATTGTTCCATAGCCGCGGGTAGCACTCTTCAGGCGGTCGTACATGTCGTATACGATTTCCGCAAGAGGCAACTCGTAAATCAGTTGCGCGCGATTCGTTCCCAGGTACTCTGTATTTTTATAAATGCCGCGTCGATCCGCACACAGCTGCATCATCGTGCCAATGTTTTCAGCCGGCAGAATAAATGTGACCAGCGCGATCGGTTCACGGAATTCGTCGATGCGGCTGGCATCGGGGACATCCTGAGGATTATCGATCAGCACAATATTGCCGTTCCGCTCCAGAATTTCGTAGGTCACGTTCGGTGCGGTCTGCAGCAGGTCGATATTGAATTCCTGCTCCAGTCGCTGCTGAATGATTTCCATATGCAGCATGCCCAGGAAGCCACAACGGAATCCAAAGCCGAGCGCATCACTGGTTTCCGGGACGAAGCTGAAGCTGGCGTCGTTCAGGCTCAGTTTTGATAATTCATCCCGCAGTTTTTCGAAGTCAGTCGCTTCAATCGGGTACATGCCGCAGAACACCATCTGTTGCGGTTTCTGATAACCGGGCAGCGGTGCTTCGGGAAGATTTCGTGGGTTGGCGATGGTATCCCCCACATGCACGTTATCAAGTTCTTTCGCGCCGCTGACGAGGTAGCCTACCTGGCCTGGTCCCAGTGATTTGACGGCTTTCATATGCGGTGTGAACTGGCCAATATCGATAATGTCCAGCTTTGTGCCACCCCGCATCAGAACAACAGTCTGGCCTTTTTCGATTGTTCCCTGTACCACACGCACGTAGGTAACCACACCCCGGTAGTGGTCGTATTTGCTGTCAAAGACCAGCGCTTTGAGTGGTGCATCCGCCAGACCACTGGGGGGAGGAATGCGTTCGACGATGGCATCCAGAACATCTTTGACGCCAATACCGGTTTTGGCGCTTACCATCAGGGCGTCGGAAGGATCCAGACCAATGACGGTTTCGACTTCTTCCAGCACTTCATCAATCCGCGTGATCGGCAGGTCGATCTTATTCACCACCGGAATGATCGTCAGGTTGGCATTGATACTGGCGTAAGCATTCGCCACGCTTTGTGCCTGCACACCCTGAAACGCATCGACCAGCAGCAGCGCGCCTTCACAGGCCGCCAGGCTGCGGGAAACTTCATAATGGAAGTCCACGTGGCCGGGTGTGTCGATGAGGTTAAGTTCGTACTTCTCCCCTTTGTACTCATAGTAGATTACAACCGTGCGTGCTTTTACGGTAATCCCGCGATCCTGCTCAATCTGCAGGTCGTCCAGGATCTGCGCTTTGAATTCGCGTTGCGTGATGGCACCGGTCTGCAGCAACAGCTGATCTGCCAGCGTACTCTTTCCATGATCGATGTGAGCGACGATCGAAAAGTTTCGAATCAGACGGGGCTCTGTAGCCATAAATGAAATCTCGTTTTCTTATGAAAGACAATCCGGGACAGTTCTGTCCGGATCAGTTTTTATCATTCGTTTCTTCTTTGCGGCAGGCCAGGCGGGCACAGCCGGCGACACCGATGTAACCAGCATCGGAACCAAGTTCTGCAAAGTCGATGATCGTGTTTTCGTAGGGGACTTTGAAGGCACGCTGTCTGGCTTCATCTCGAATCCGCTGCATGAAGCGTTGCCCGAGTTCAGAGTCCCGGCCTCCGAATGTGACGGCTCCGCCAAACAGGATCATGTCCGGGTCAATGGTATGCATGAGCGTCGTGGTTCCCACGCCCAGGCACATTGCCGATTCCATGATCAATTCAATCGCCAGTTCGTCCTCCTGTTCAGCCGCTTTTGAGATCAGCAGGGGAGTCAGTTCTTCCCCGCCTTCTGTCATCGATTGAAGCAGTGAGCTGCGGCCTGCATCCAATAGTTCCTGACAGTGACGTACCAGCGATTTGCCGCCAGAGTACGCTTCCAGTGTTCCATATTGTCCCGAATCACACAATCGGCCGTTGGCCATCTGAATAATCATATGCCCGCACTCACCCCCGTGGGAGTGACGGCCTTCTATTATCATCTCATCTATAATAATACCACAACCTACGCCTGTGCCCAGAGTCCAGAGTACCAGGCTGCGTGCCTCCCGGGCTCCGCCAATCCAGTATTCGCCGTAAGCGGCTGCATTGGCATCATTTTGATAGATCGTCTTTTTTCCCGAATAATGATCACTGACAGTCTGGCGGATCGGAAAACCTTTCCAGGTGGGAAGGTTGGGAGGATCAACCAGCTTACCGCCCGGAATATCCATCGTGCCTGGTGTGGCAATGCCGATCGCCTGGATGTCATCCATCGTAAACTGGCAGTCTGAAAGCACATCCGTAATGGCCTGGTAGATGTTTTTCAGTCCGGCTTCAACGCCTTTATCAACCTCGGTTTTCGTCTTACAGAATGCCAGCGACTTTCCCGTATCATCGACGATGCCGACTTTGACATTCGTCCCACCAATATCAATGCCGACAAAATAAGGACTATTGTGTTTTGTCGGGTTCATACCGGGTCATGTTCCTCTGTTCTGGATTGATTTCTGGTGGCAGTCGATTCAGATGATCAGGCGTTTCGTGGAAGTCATTCCTCAATGATTGCCTCCAGACGCAACACGATCCTGCTTTGACAGGGAGTACTCGAAGTCAGGTCAGGGGAAGGTCAGCTGCACACCGGGAAGTATAGCCGAGCAGGCCGGAGTGATGCAATCAAGAAGCGGCCAAATCAGAACGCTCCCAAGGCCATTTTGAGGCAGAAGTCGCTGTGTTTCCGGAGAGTGCCGTCTGCATTCTGGACGGGAAAATCAGGTCGTCGCGGAACCTGGGGCCTGAGTCTGTTGCAGGAACTTTCAGGAAATATTCGTTGCAGCGACCAAAATTCCTTGGCGCACCAACTGATTTGGGACAGGATGAAATGATTACGCCTTACGTATTTTCCGCGAAATTACTTCATCTCCGAGGCCTGAAATGAAATTTCAACTTCGATTTATACCACTCCTGCTGGCATGCTGTTTGACGGGATCGGGTTCCCTGCTGCATGCGGCAGAACAGCAATCCACGCGACCAAATATCATCTTATGTATGACCGATGACCAGGGCTGGGGGGAAACCGGCTTTATGGGACATCCCATTCTGAAGACACCTCACCTGGATGATATGGCTGCCAGCAGCTTGAGGCTGGACCGCTTTTATGCGGCTGCACCAGTCTGCTCCCCCACCCGAGGCAGCTTCCTGACAGGCAGACATCCCAACCGTTTTGCCTGCTTCAGTTGGGGCCATACTCTCAGACCTCAGGAAGTCACCGTCGCCGAAGCAGTGAAGTCTGTCGGTTATACCACCGGACATTTTGGGAAATGGCACCTGGGTTCTGTCCAGTCGAACAGCCCGGTTTCTCCCGGCAACAGTGGGTTCGACGAATGGGTCTCCAGCCCCAACTTTTACGAAAATGATCCCTATATGAGCCACAATGGCGTTGTCAAACAGCTTAAAGGGGAAAGCTCACGCGTAACCGTCGACGCGGCGCTGGACTTCATTAAGCAGGCTGACAAGGACAAAAAACCGTTTCTCGCGGTGATCTGGTTCGGAAATCCACATACGCCTCACGAAGCGGTTTCTGAATTGAAAGACCTGTATCCAGGACAGAAGCCCAACTTTCAAAATTATTTTGGTGAGATCAGCGGCGTGGATCGGGCCATGGGACATTTGCGGAGTCAACTGCGAGATCTGGGGCTGGCGGAAAATACTCTACTCTGGTTTACCAGTGACAACGGACCGCGGCCTCCGCAGTTCAAAACTGAAGAAGCTCGCTCTCAGGCGACCGGCGGTCTGGCAGGTTTCAAAGGGAATCTCTGGGAGGGCGGTGTGCGTGTGCCTTCTCTCATAGAGTGGCCTGCCGTCATCAAAAAACCGGAGGTTTCAAATGTGCCCTGTGGTACGATCGATATTTATCCCACCGTCCTGGCAATGACCGGTGCGAAAGTTTCGCATCAGCCTCAGTTGGATGGTGTCAGTCTGCTGCCTTTAATTGAAGGGCAGATGACAGCGCGAGACAGACCAATGGGCTTCTGGACCTATCCAGAGAAGGGGCATCCCAAACGCAGTACCGATATCTTATTGGCACTGCAGAAGCAGCAGTCACCGGGGCACCCCAACCCCAATGGTCCCGTACCGGATGCGGACGCCGGCAGCCTGAAGACACAGTATCCCAAAGACAAATTGCCGGGCGCAGCGGCTCTGGTCGACGGCAATTTCAAACTGTTGAAAATGGAAACCAAACGGGGGAAACCCAGATATACACTTTATGATCTGGTGAAAGATCCTGCAGAAAAACAGGATCTGTCCCAGGTCGATCCCCAGAGGTTGAAGAAGATGAAAGCCGCTTTAGCAGACTGGCAGCATTCCGTGGTCGATAGTCTGAACGGCAAAGATTACGCTGACTGATCCTGACTTCAGGAATCAGAAACAGGGTTTTTTCCCTCACAATCGGTTTGTTTGATTGCATTTGCGGTATCGAGTCTGCAATAATCGAATTTATAAACATTCATAAGGAAATCAAAAGCAGGCATTTCACATTATATATAGTGGGAGTCTGTTTTACCTGCCATTTTCCCTGACCGCTTACCTGTCACACTTGATTGAGGAACATTATGAACTCAGGATCTATCATGCGGCTAATGAGCCGATCGCTATTTTCAATACTCTTGCTGGCAGTCGTCTGTTCAGGTCCATTAACCGCGGCTGAAGCGAAAAAAGAGTTGAAGGCCGGAATCATAGGTCTGGACACCTCGCATGTGATCGCCTTTACGAAGTTGCTGAATACCGGAACTCCCGAAGGTGACCTGGCGGGGATTCGTGTGGTCGCCGCCTACCCCAAAGGGAGTCCTGACATCGCATCCAGCGTGGACCGGGTTCCCGGATACATCGAACAGGTTAAAGAGATGGGCGTGGAAATCGTGCCTTCCATCGATGAACTGTTGAAGAAAGTCGATGTGGTTTTTCTGGAAACCAACGATGGTCGTCCACACCTCGAACAGGCGATTCCCGTGCTTCAGGCCGGCAAACCGCTCTTCATTGATAAACCGGTAGCAGGTTCACTCGTCGATGCCATCGCCTTGTATGAACTGTCTGAAAAATATAATACGCCGATGTTTTCTTCCTCTTCACTGCGGTTTGCCAAAGGCGCACAGCGTCTGAGAAACGGAGAAGAAGGCAAGATCACCAAATGCAGTACACACAGCCCCTGCTCACTGGAAGCGACGCACCCCGATCTGTTCTGGTACGGAATTCACGGCGTCGAAACCCTGTTTACCGTAATGGGGCCCGGCTGTCAGTCTGTCAAACGCACCGTCAGCAATGCCGACCGTGATGAAGTGGCCGGCAAGTGGTCTGGCGGACGGGAAGGTCATTTCGCCGGCGTCCGCAAAGGGACTCCCAAAGGTTACGGCGGAACCGCTGTCGGGGAAAATGGGGAAGTCGCCGTGGGCGGGTATGATGGATATAAGCCTTTACTGGTAGAGATTGCCAAGTTTTTCCGGTCCGGCAAAGCCCCTGTCAGCCCTGAAGAAACACTTGAGATTTACAGCTTCATGGAAGCCGCTGATGAAAGTAAACGCCAGGGCGGAGCCGAAGTCACTCTGGCCAGCGTCTATGAAAAAGCAGAAAAAGAAGCACATGCCAAGCTGGCGAAACTGGATCTGGCAGACACGGGCAGTAGTGCTCCCGACAACACTCTGACTTCAGCGGAAAAAGAAGCAGGCTGGAAACTGCTGTTCAACGGCAAAGATTACTCCGGCTGGAAATGCAATAACGGCAAACCGATTGCGGCTCCCATTGAAGATGGTGCCCTGGTACCTTACAAGTCAGGTGGCTACCTGATCGTGTATGATAAGCCCTTTGCCGATTTTAAATTCAAATGTGACGTGAAGATGCCTGAAGAATGTAACTCGGGAATTTTCTTCCGGGTGGGTGATCTCAAGAATCCGGTGCAGACTGGATTTGAAGCACAGGTGCTCACGGGAGATGGAACGGGCATGCACGACTTTGGTGCGATCTACGATCTGGTCGCTCCTTCCGTGAATCGTGCCAGCAAGCCGGGTGAGTGGACGAATCTCGAGATCACCTGTCAAGGACCGCATGTCTCAGTCGCCGTCAATGGTAAAGTTGTGGCGAAGCTGAATGCAGACGAATGGACCGAACCGGGAAAACGACTCGATGGATCAAGTCACAAATTCAAAGACGCCGTCAAGGACTTCCCCCGTAAAGGTTATCTGGGATTTCAAGATCACGGGCACAAAGTCTGGTATAAGAATGTAAAGTTGCTTGAGCTGTAAGCCGAAATATAAGCTTAGTAAAAATTAAAACAGTTACCTGCCACCTGGAAGCACTCATGCTTTCAGGTGGTTTTTTTATGCCGACCACGCAGCTCCTGAGGGTGGTCTGGTTACCCGGTGAGTACCGGCGAGATGGAAATGAGCGCTCCTCTTGCCGGTTCTCACTAATGGGAATCAAGGAAAACGCGTGAGTTTAAACTACGAATCGAAATTTTCTGATGCAGAATCGAAAATGATCTATTTTGTACCTTGCTTTCACTACAAAAAGGGGGGGATCTGTGTAAAATAGCCGCGAATTCTTGGGCAAAGAGTCGTGTTGCGCCTATAAAGATATCGAGATACAGAGAACTTCAGAATGTCTGTCGTGTTTTGAACAGCGTTCCGTTGGTTTTTTAAACCACATCAGGCGAGTCAAACGAGAAAACTCGTGATATTCAGGTTCATAATTCAATGATTACTATTAAAAAAGGGCTGGATCTGCCAATCGCAGGCGTGCCTTCTGCTTTGATCGAAAACGGGCCGGCAGTTCGATCAGTTGCTTTGATTGGCCCTGATTATATTGGTATGAAACCCACGCTGCTTGTTGAAGTGGGCGACACCGTAAAAAAAGGCCAGCTGCTTTTCAGCGATAAAAAGACCGAAGGTGTCCTCTTTACCGCACCAGTCGCCGGGAAGGTCACCGAAATCAATCGTGGTGCCAAACGCGCTTTTCAGTCGATGGTGATCGAGGTGGAAGGCGACGAAGAAGAAACTTTCACTTCGTACGGAGAAGGTGATCTCACCAGCCTGACACGCGAGCAGGTACAGGACAATCTGCTGAAGTCCGGTCTGTGGACCAGTCTGCGAACCCGGCCTTACAGTCGCGTTCCTTCGCCGGAAACCACTCCGAATTCCATTTTTGTTACTGCCATCGATACCAACCCGCTGGCACCGCCTCCCGAAGTGGTGTTAAGTGAAGAGCCCCGGGCGTTCACACAGGGTCTGCAGGTTCTGAAGACTCTGACCACAGGCAAGGTGTTTCTCTGTAAGGCTCCCGGAACGAATCTGCCTGGTGTGGAACAGGATTTTGTCACCGTGGAAGAATTCGGCGGCCCCCATCCCGCCGGTCTGGTTGGCACACACATTCACTTTCTGGATCCCGTCAGCGAAAAGAAAACCGTCTGGTATATCAACTACCAGGATGTGATTGCGATTGGAAAACTGTTTGCCACCGGTCAACTGTCCTCTGAACGTGTGATCTCAATTGCAGGTCCCGTCGTGAAAGAACCGAAACTGGTCAGAACCGTCCTCGGTGCTAATATCAACGACCTGGTCGAAGGCAACCTGGAGGGGGATATGGATCGCCTGATTTCCGGTTCCGCACTTTCCGGGCGAACAGCACAAGGGCCGTTTGCCTACCTGGGGCGCTATGCTTTGCAGGTCACCGCGCTGAAAGAAGGGACTCATCGGGACTTTCTGGGCTGGATGGGACCTGGGTTTAACAAGTATTCTGTCGTTCCCGTGTTCGCGTCGTCCTGGATCGGGCAGGGCAAAAAGGTTGCGTTCACCACATCAACCGAAGGCAGTAAGCGAGCCATGATTCCCATCGGGACTTATGAAAAAGTGATGCCTCTGGATATCCTGCCAACATTCCTGCTGCGTGCTTTGATTACAGAAGATACCGAACAGGCAAAACAACTGGGCTGCCTGGAGCTTGATGAAGAAGATCTGTCGTTATGCACGTTTGTCTGCCCGGGCAAATACAACTACGGGTCTCTATTGCGTAAGAGTTTGACAACGATTGAAATTGAGGGCTAAGTCCAGGTCTCCCCGGCAACGTGCTGACGGAATTGGATGAGCTGGCCTTCAGGTGAATGACTGTTTGCCTGGTCGATAAAAAAATATTGAAAGACGTAAACCCCAGTTGTCAGGTGCGAAGCCGGTCGGCTTCTTTTGACAATCGATAAATGGTCAATGCCGGTGGTGTCCTGGCAGACTGTGTTTCGGGGGCATCAAACAAGAAAGATATACCACGAAATGAAGCCGTTACGAAATCTTCTTGATAAAGTACACCCCCTCTTCGATAAAGGGGGTAAGTTCGAGAAGCTTTACCCACTCTATGAAGCGCAAGATACGTTTCTGTATACTCCGGGTGAAGTGACCCACGAAGCATCCCACGTGCGCGATTCCATCGATTTGAAACGCATGATGAGTATGGTGATCGTGGCTTTGCTGCCGTGTGTTTTCATGGCGCTGTACAACACAGGCTATCAGGCTAATTCGGCGATGAGCGCCATGGGTATCGATACTGTGCCCGGCTGGCGCGGTTCCGTTATGGCCGCGATCGGCGTTGCTCCCGAAGCCAGCAGCCTGGTTTCCAATCTGGTCCATGGTGCACTTTACTTCCTGCCCGTCTACATTGTATGTATGGCCGTCGGTGGTGCCTGGGAAGGCCTGTTCTGTATCATTCGTCGTCATGAAATCAATGAAGGCTTCCTGGTGACCGGGATGTTGTTTCCGCTGACTCTGCCTCCCACCATACCACTCTGGCAGGTGGCGCTGGGCATCAGTTTTGGTGTGGTCGTTGGTAAAGAAATATTCGGCGGAACCGGGAAGAACTTCCTCAACCCTGCTTTAACCGCACGTGCGTTTTTATACTTCGCTTATCCGGCTCAGATCGTGGGTGACACTGTCTGGACCGCCGTCGATGGCTTCAGCGGCGCAACTTCACTGGGACAGATGGCAGTTGCCACTCCCGAAGTGGGCATGAAAGCCGTTACCAATCCGGTAGCTGATGGCGGTCTGGGAATCTCCTGGATGCAGGCCTTTATGGGGCAGATTCAAGGTTCCATGGGTGAGACTTCTACCTTTGCCTGTCTGCTGGGGGCAGCCTTCCTGATTCTGGCCGGCATCGGATCCTGGCGGGTGATGGCAGGTGTACTTGCTGGTTCGATGGGGCTTTCACTGCTGCTGTACATGATTGGCAGTAATACGAATGCCATGTTCGCGATGCCTCCCCAATGGCATCTGGTAGTCGGAGGGCTGGCCTTTGGGCTGGTCTTCATGGCGACCGATCCGGTATCTGCAGCGATGACCGATACCGGTCGCTGGTATTATGGGATTTTGATTGGTGGTATGACGATCCTGGTTCGGGTTGTCAATCCGGCGTATCCAGAGGGAATTATGTTGGCCATTCTGTTTGGGAATGTCTTTGCACCTCTGATTGACTACTACGTTGTTCAAGCAAATATTAAAAGAAGGTTGGCGCGAAATGTCGCGTGATTCAATAGGATTCACATTTATGGTGTCGGCCGCGTTGTGTGTGGCCTGCTCAATTCTCGTTTCCGGGGCTGCGGTCGGACTGCGCAGCAAGCAGGAACTGAATAAAGAAAACGAGCGTAAAAAAAACATTCTCTCCGCAGCCGGTCTGGTTAAGCCCGGGGATGGAGCAGATGTGAGCAAAATTTACGACGAGCGGGTCAAAGGCATCATTGTCGATTTGAACACCGGCGAAGTTGTCACCGACGATAAAGCCCTGTTTCCTGATCCACAGGAATATGATCAGAAGGCCGCCGCCGATAATCCCAAGATGAGTATGAAACTGGATTCCGCTCAGGATCTGGCCGGTATTAAACGCCGCGAAAACTACTCCTGGGTGTATCTCATCAATGATGAAAATGGAAAGCTGTCACAGTACGTATTACCCATTCGAGGTAAAGGTCTCTGGTCGACACTCTGGGGTTTTCTGGCACTGGAAACCGACTTGTCTACTGTTGCCGGTCTGACCTTCTATGAGCATGGCGAAACACCGGGTCTCGGTGGTGAAGTTGATAATCCCAAGTGGAAAGCACAATGGATTGGCAAAGAAGCCTACGCGAAGGACTTTCAGCCTGATCTCGAAGTGATCAAGGGGACGGTCAATCCGGAGTCTCCCAATGCCATTCATGAAGTAGATGGCCTGTCCGGAGCAACGATTACCTCGCGCGGCGTCTCACACCTGCTGGAGTTCTGGCTGGGTGATTTAGGGTTTAAGCCTTATCTCGAACGCGTTCGAGAAAAGGAGGAAAAGTAATAATGAATTCAAAGCAAAAAGATGTCCTGACCGGGCCCATTTTGAATAACAATCCCATCGCTTTACAGATTCTGGGAATCTGTTCTGCGTTGGCGGTGACTACCAAGATGGAAACCGCGGTCGTGATGAGTATCGCGGTGACATTAGTGACTGCCTGCTCCAATGCAGCGGTTGCTTCGATTCGGCTGCAGATTCCCAGCAGCATCCGGATCATCGTGCAGATGACAATCATCGCATCACTGGTGATTCTGGTTGACCAGTTCCTGAAAGCATTCGCGTTCGGAATCAGCAAGCAGCTATCCGTGTTCGTCGGGCTGATCATCACCAACTGTATCGTGATGGGACGTGCTGAAGGCTTCGCGATGAAAAATGAGCCCGGCATCAGCTTCCTGGATGGAATCGGTAACGGCCTGGGATACTCGGCAGTCCTGATCCTGGTTGCTTTCTTCCGCGAACTGTTTGGTTCCGGCAGCCTGTTTGGAGTTCAACTTTTGACACTAAGTCGTGATGGTGGCTGGTATGAAGCGAACGGTTTGATGCTCCTGCCCCCCAGCGCATTTTTTATTATCGGTTTTATGATCTGGGTTCTCAGAACTCTGAAGACCGATCAGATGGAGGAGGCATAACATGTTGGAACATTATCTGAGCCTGTTTATTAAATGTCTCTTCGTTGAGAACCTGGCTTTGGCCTTCTTCCTCGGGATGTGTACCTTCCTGGCAGTTTCCAAAAACGTGAAAACGGCCTTCGGGTTGGGAATCGCTGTTGTTGTGATTCAGACCATCACCGTGCCTGTCAATAATATCATCTTTCAGCATCTGCTGAAAAAAGGGGCGCTGGCCTGGGCCGGTTATCCGAATGTGGATCTGACCTTTGTCGGTCTGATCTGCTATATCGGCGTGATTGCAGCGATGGTACAGATTCTGGAAATGACCCTGGATCGTTACTTTCCGGCACTATATAACTCGCTGGGGATTTTCCTCCCGCTGATTACCGTGAACTGTGCCATCCTGGGGGGAACCCTGTTTATGGTCGAACGGGATTACAACTTCCCCGAAAGCTGCGTATTTGGTTTTGGTTCCGGTGTCGGCTGGGCACTGGCGATTGTGGCTCTCGCAGGCGTTCGCGAAAAAATGAAATACAGTGATGTTCCACCGGGGTTACGCGGACTGGGTATTACATTCATTACCGTGGGCCTGATGGCGATGGCCTTTATGGCTTTCTCCGGTATCCAACTGTAAGACTTCACTAGATTACTGACTTTTTAGAGCGGTCGACGTTAAATCATGGTTATAGAAATTCTCTTTGGCGTTATTATGTTCACGGGCATCGTGCTTGCCCTGGTCGCCATTATTCTGATTGCAAAATCGAAGCTGGTTGCCTCCGGGAATATCACGATCACGGTCAATGAGCAGAAAAAGATCGAAGTCCCCGCGGGCGGAAAGCTCTTAAACGCGCTGGCTGAAAATCAGATCTTTGTTTCCTCTGCCTGTGGCGGTGGTGGAACCTGTGCCCAGTGTGAAGTGAAAGTCCTTCAGGGTGGTGGTGACATTCTGCCGACCGAACGTTCCCACTTCAATAACCGCGAAGTCCGCGAAGGCTGTCGTCTTTCCTGCCAGGTGCCGGTCAAGACAGACATGGATATTGAAGTGCCGCCTGAAGTCTTCGAAACCAAAAAGTGGGTCTGCAAAGTGCGGTCTAACGATAACGTTGCGACCTTCATTAAAGAACTGGTCCTGGAACTGCCCGAAGGCGAAGATGTTGCTTTCAAAGCCGGTGGTTTCATCCAGATCGAAGCACCGCCACACCATCTGAAATACAGTGAATTTGATATTCCTGAAGAATATAAAGAGGACTGGGATAAGTTCAACCTGTGGCGTTTCGAATCCAAGGTAGATGAAGAAACAATTCGCGCCTATTCCATGGCCAACTATCCCGGAGAAAAAGGGATTATCATGTTGAACGTGCGTGTCGCTTCCCCGCCACCACGCTCACCCGAAGGTACACCTCCGGGTAAAATGTCTTCTTATATCTTCAACCTGAAGCCCGGTGATGAAGTCACGATTTCCGGTCCTTACGGAGAATTCTTCATCGCAGATACCGATGCCGAAATGATCTACATCGGTGGTGGTGCCGGTATGGCTCCGCTGCGATCCCATATTTACGAACTGTTCAAAGAACGCAAAACCAACCGGAAAGTTTCTTACTGGTACGGTGCCCGCAGTATGCGGGAAATGTTCTACGAAGATGAGTTCCGTGCGATTGAAAAGGATTTTGAGAATTTCAAAATGCACATCGCTCTCTCCGATCCGATGCCGGAAGACAACTGGACCGGACTGGAAGGCTTCATCCACCAGGTACTCCTCAACGAATATCTGAGCAAACATCCTGCACCGGAAGACTGCGAATACTACATCTGTGGTCCGCCAATGATGCTTTCCGCCGTGCGAAACATGCTGGATGATCTGGGTGTTGAACCTGAGAACATCAGATACGATGACTTCGGTTAAGACACGATTCGTTCCGGTCTGGCATTTCGCGCCATTGCTGCTGTTGTGTGCAACGGGGTTAGCGTGTCAGTCCGAGCAGAACGGGTCTGGTACCAACACACTGCAGAAACTACAGATCGAGGGGCCCACCATGGGAACCTCGTATCATATTACGGTCTGCTCAGATGCTGTTGATTCACCAGATAAAACAAAGATCCAGCAGGACGTCGATCAACTGTTGAAAACGATCAATCAGCAGATGTCGACGTATATCAAAACGTCGGAACTGTCGCAGTTTAATCAGTCGGCAGCGGAGGAGTGGTTTCCGGTATCTGTCCCGCTCGTGAAAGTTGTAGACTCCGGACTGAAGCTCAGCGAGGACAGTGACGGTGCCTTTGACATGACCGTGGGACCACTGGTCAATTTATGGCACTTCGGCCCGGATCCAGGGAAGAGGACGATACCGGAAGAGAGTCAGATCGAAGCCGCGCGCAAAAGTGTGGGTTATCACCATATTCAGGTACAACACGATACGCCCGCATTGAAGAAGACGATTCCGGAGGTGTACCTCGATCTGTCAGCAATCGCGAAAGGATATGCCGTCGATGCAGTGGGCGAGTATCTGGAATCGCAGTCGGTTCAGAACTACCTGGTCGAAATCGGCGGCGAAATGCGGGCTCGGGGCAGCAATCAGCAGGGCGAACCCTGGAACGTCGGGATTGAAAAACCTGTCAGCGAGAAACGGGTTGTGCAGCATGTGTTTCCGCTGGACAATCTGTCGATGGCCACCTCTGGCAACTATCGTAATTTTTTTGAAGTGGATGGCGTCAGTTATTCTCATACGATCGATCCCCGCACCGGGCGTCCGGTCAAACATGCCCTGGCTTCAGTGACCGTGGTGGGAGAAAAATGCATGAACTGTGATGCCATCGCAACTTGCCTGATGGTATTAGGGGCCGAAGAGGGGTATAATTGGTGTGCGGAGCGGGATATCGCCGCTTATTTCATTGTGAAAGCTGAGACCGGTTTCAGGGAGCGGTACTCCCCCCAGTGGCAACATCTATTTGGAGAGGTAAACGAAAAATGATGTCTACAATCCTGTTTGCTCTCGGAGTATTTGCCCTGGCGTTTCTGGGAATGGCGGTCGGCGTAATTTTCAGCAACCGCTGTATCAAAGGCTCCTGTGGCGGTATTGCCAATCTCGACGGTATGGAAGGCTGCTCCGAATGCGGAGGCTGTTCCATCGCCGACAAAAAACAGAAGCAGGCCGACCAGATGTCAGCCGCCGGCTCCTGTCCCGTCGAAGATGAAAAGTAACCATTCCTCCGTGGAATTCGCGCTTGCTTAAAGCTGTCCGACAGAATCAGTTCCATCTTTCGGTTACGACACTTTGACGTGTTTTCTGCACTGCTTGAGCCATTCGCCGGGAAAATTTCAAGATTTCCACTGGCAGAGCGAATCAGATATGAGACAATGCAGGCAGCGGTTCGTCATGCTTTATGTCTGAATCAGCATCCACTGCGAAAATACAGTACTATCATTAATAAAACGAGACAGTAAGTTCTCGAGAGGAGAAAGTGATATCGATGGACGATCAACAGCCCGAACCCGTGCATGTTTCTACAGAAGAAGCGGCCTGCTCTACAGAAGAAACCTGCGAACAGCCGCAGCACCAGACAGAATCGCGAACTGAACAGAGCCGGAAACCGGACTCTTCAGGGGTCCCTAATTCCATTGACCGACTTCGCTCGGAATTCGATAAACTGCTGGGGGTCGCTGTTGAGCAGGGGGAACGGGCGCTGGATAAGCTGGGACTGTTTGGTAACGAAGCCGTCTGGATGCCGCGCGTAGATGTCCTGGAACTGGAAGAGAAGGTACAGGTTTCCTTTGATCTGCCGGGCGTGACTGCTGAAGAAATCAATATCACACTGGCAGGCAACATGCTGACAATTGCCGGCAGTCGCAGCACGGGAACGACCACCACGGCCGGACAGACAGCCCGTGTCAGCGAACGTCCTTCGGGCCAGTTTCGTCGATCGGTTCCGATGCCGGTTGCCGTCGATCCGGATAAAGTGACGGCCTCGGTGCAGAACGGAATTCTGAGTGTCGTGCTGGAAAAGTCTTCGACTGAAAAGCCGCGACAGATTCCGATCAGCAGTGCTGCCGGCACCGGTTTTTAATCGGATTTCGGTAGAGCCTATTCTTACAGTTCCCTGATGACCTGCGGCTCGACGGACTGTCCCGGCTGCAGGTTCATACTGGGGGCGATAATCAGGCGATCTCCCGCCTGAATGCCCTGTATGATTTCGGCGTCAAAATCGTTCATCACGCCGGTTTCCACGTCTGTCAGAATCGCTTTGTTGTTGCGCACCACGTAAGCCTGCCATTGCCCGGACGCATTGCGAAACAACGCTGACCGCGCAACTTTGACGACGTCCTGTTTGATTTCCGTATAAATCTTGACCCGAACCCGGTAATCGGTGCCCAGGCTCCGCTGCTGTGCTTTCAACTGCTTCCACAGACTCTGGTCAAAGCTGATGATGACTTTCACCCGCTGCTGTTCGACTCCCAGGGAAGAGACTTTGGTGAAGCCTTTGGGGTAGATCCGTTTGACTTTGCCTCGCACGGACTGCGTGCCAATCGCGGGGCCTTCAATATCGACGAGCGAGCCAGTCTGTATATTCCCGACATATTGCGAGAGGACGTCCGCCTCGACTTCCAGATCCTGCAGGCGTCCGATTTCCAGTAGAACGTCGCCGGCGGCCAGTGTCCGCTCGTTGGAATAGTTTCTGGTCAGAATCGTTCCGTCGATGGGGCTGCGCATTGTCGCGCGTTTCTGGTCGCGCAGCAGTTGATCCAGCTGGGACTGCGCTTCTTTCTGTTCTTCCTGCAGGACTGCAGTAGAGAGCTCTTTTTTCTCTTTGTATTTCAGAATCGAGATCTTGCCGATCTGCATCGCACTCTGAATGGCCTGCAGGGAGCGCCAGGTTAAGATGTCTTTCTGATAATCGATTTCGCTCTGTTTATTAAACAGGTCAGCTTCATTGAGTTCGCTCTCTGACAGGGCGCTTTTTTTGAACAACTGATATTTGCGGTCGAATTCATCGCGGGCATACTGCCATTTGGCTTTGCTGGCATCCTGCTGTTTGCTGGCGGCTTCAACGGTCAGGTCCATCGATTTCAGGAATTCATCAAACTGCACCAGCGAGTTGTCTTCCAACCGCGTATCGGACTGCTCAACAATTTTCCGCGCGAACTGCTCTACGCGATATCGGGCTTTGGCCACTTCTGCATCCAGGTCAGAGGTATCCATGGAGGCCACGATCTGGCCTTCAGAAACTGTTTCATTCTCTTCGACGGTGATGGGTAAGACGCGGCCGTTTAAAGGCATGGCGATGCGGTAGACGCGGGGCAGGCTGGTCTTGGCCCGTTCTTCGATGAAGGACTTGACTTCCCCTTTTTCAGCAACTGTCACATCTACCGGGAGCGGCGCATCGGAGAGGAGGTACAACGCCCCCAGTCCGGCGAGCAGGACCACTGTGATGATAATAGATTTGCGGGACATGTTTATTCCTTTACATTGAGCGCGGTGAGCCAGTCCATATTACGGATGGCTTTCTGCACCGGCCAGTGTGAGATCAGCGTAAAAATAATTCCCAGTAGAACCGTGTAAACCCAGCTCATGGCGTCGATGGTAAAAGGCATCCGAAACAGTTCGGTATCATAGGCAATGTTGATGCCTTTGGAGGCCCAGTAGCCGGCGGGTAGCCCCAGCAGGATGCCAGGTAGATTCACACAAAAACTTTCTCTCAAGAAAATGGAACCGACTTCAGCAGGAGTATAGCCCAACACACGCAGCGTGGCGATTTCCTGCTGTCGTTCGGAAAGGGAGATGAGAGAGGCATTCAGGATACTGCCGAAAAAAATCAGGCAGGAAAACACAATGACGACCACAATCATCACAATCATCTGATCCACGAGGACTTCTTTGAGTTTCTCTTTCTGATCGCGAATGGAAGTAACCGACTGAATGGCGGGAATCTGTTTGACCTGCCGATAAATCTGCCGGGTGATCGCCGGGCGAGGATTGGTTTTCAGTTGCACGCTGGTCAGGGTCTGTGATTCCCCCATCAGTCGATTCAGATAATCGAAGTCGGCATAAACGGTGAGCCCCAGGTAGCTGTCGATGATTTTCATGACGGGAACCTGCCTGGCGACGCGATCACCGGTGACGGGAATCATTTCGAGGGAGTCCCCTGCCTGGATCTTGAGGATGTCTGCCAGTTTACGCGTGACCAGAATACCTGTCTCTGGAACTTCAACGCGGTTGCCTGCGGTATCGCGGGGGATTGTGAGCTGTGCGGTCCGCGTGATGCCGGTGATGCCAGCCTTCTTTTCATGGATCCCGTTTTTAAGCGTGCAGCCGATGTGAAACAGGGGTTCGGCATAATCGACTCCGGTCAACTGCTGTGATTCGAACAGGGCCGCGAAATCGTGATCGTCTTTAAAGCTGATATCGATGTCGCTGAGCAGCAGTTTGTCATATTGAAAATTGAGCAGCGCAAAAGCAGAGTCGTACATCGAAAAGGTCACCAGCAGCAGCATCGCGCCGACAGTCGCAGAGAGCAGCCCTCCCAGGGTTCGCGTGCGATTACGAAAGATGTCGCGGAGCACGAGTTGCCAGCGAAAGTCAAGCGCGTTCCAGAAAGCATGGATCTTTTCCAGTAAAATTCGTCGGGCCCGCAGGGGAGGTTTGGGCCGCATCGCTTCTGCCGGTGAAAGACGCACGACCGAACGGACACCGCGAAATGTTCCCAGCACTGCAAAGAAAATGCTGATCAGCATGCCCAGCAGAATGACTCGCGGGTACATCTGGTTGATCAGGGAAGGGAACTCAAAGAAGTTACGATACTGTGCCGTCATGGCGCCGGCCAGAGAATAGCCGATCAGGATTCCCAGCAGGCCGCCCGCGATTCCGATCAGCAGTCCGAACTGAATGAAGTGCAGAAAAATTTCCTGGTTGGAGTAACCGAGCGCTTTCAGGGTGCCTACGATGGTCCGCTGCTGTTCTGCCATGCGGGACATTAACAGGTTCAGTGCGAGTGCAGCGACGATCAGAAAGATGGTCGGCAGGATCGTTGCACTGACTTTTAATCCATCAATTTCACTTTTGAGAAACCAGTGGGAAGACTGCTGTGCCAGCGGCGTGGTGGAGAAGACGCCGTATTCGTCGAGGTTGAGTTCCAGTTGGTCCAGAATCTGGCGGACCCGATCCGGGCTTTGAAACTCGGGCGCCAGATGTCCCAGGATCTGATTGGCGGCTCCTTCGAAGCCGAATACATCCTCTGCGTAATCATGTTTCAGGTAAAATACGCCGTACGTTTCGGGTTCCGGAACCAGGCCTCCCGGACCGATCAGGTAGACGAATTCGGAACTGATGGCGGTGCCGACAATCAACAGTTCCTGCAGTCGATTGTTCAGAATCAACTGAATGTGGTCACCTGGCCGCAGATTGTGGGCGCGGGCAAATGCATCGTTGATGATGACTTCTTCCTGACGCTGATCGGTGAAATAGCTGCCTTGCTTGATCACAATACGATTGATGGGGGCGTTCTCGTGTGCCGGAAGTGAGACCACCTGACCGGACAATGGTTTTTCAACCCCTTCCAAAGAAGCGGTGACTTCGAACACAATGCGAGGCAGAATACTGGTCACGCCCGCGACATCGGTCAGTGTCGCCAGGTCACCCACGGGAACTTTTTTTAGCTCAACCGAGAAGTCGGCCATCTGACAGACTCGATAATAGCTCTGGCGGGAATATTCGAGATTGTCATAGGTCGAAGACATGGCAATAAAACAGCCAATACCGACGGCAATGATACTGATGATCGCGACCAGTACCCCTTTGGCAGCGAACAACTCCCGCATTAATTTTCGATGCAGAACTTTCATCACCAGGTGACCTGATTTGCCGGGATGGGCTGCGGATTGATGCTGGTTTCAGCAATCGTACCGGAGCCGATGCGGATGACACGTTGTGCCATTTTTCCGATAGCGGAGTTGTGGGTAATAATCACGACAGTTTTACCCAGCTCCCGATTCAGATTGCTGAGCACTTCAAGAATCATGCGACCCGTAGAAAGATCGAGTGCTCCCGTGGGTTCGTCGCACAGCAGCAGTTCCGGTTTTTTCACCAGCGCACGGGCAATTGCCACCCGCTGCTGTTCACCACCTGAGAGCTGTGCAGGGAAATGGTCTGCCCGGTCAGACAGGCCAACCAGTTTCAGTGCGTCGTCAGGCGACATGGGATCGGCGCTGATGTCGGCTGCGACAATGACATTTTCCCGCGCCGTCAGAGTGGGGACGAGATTATAAAACTGAAAGACAAAGCCGATATTTTCGCGGCGGTAACGGGTCAGCTGCTGCTCACTGAATTCGGAAATATTCTGCTGATGAAAAAAGACGTCACCCGTAGTAGAGACATCAATGCCTCCCACGATATTCAATAGAGTGCTTTTGCCGGAACCGGAAGGTCCGACAATCACCAGAAATTCGCCGGAGAGAACTTCGAGATCGACATTGTGTAACACGGGGACAGAGACGTCTCCCGTGACATAGGTTTTGGAGATGGATTTCAGAGAGAGCAGGCTGGAACGCTCTTGATTTTGCAGGGACGGGAGTGCATCGGTATCAGAGGCCGCCATGTTGTGATCTCGAAGCAGTAGAGGTTAAATACGTTTATCTGGCAGGGGGAGTCCCTTTTCCGCTTTCAATATACTGATCTCGTTGCCGTGCGTACTCTTCTGCTGTGATGACATCCGTTTCCGTGGATGGCGTTTCACCTGTTTCGGAGCGACCTGATTTCTCATACTCGGCGAAGTAGCGTTTCAGATAAGGAACACACCAGCCACAACCGGTACCGGCACCGCCACAATCACTTAACTGACTGGCACGCCGCGGGCGATGAATCCGCAGATGATTGATGATTTTTCGTTTACTGATATGAAAACAGTAACAGACTTTGTCGTCGAGTTTCACAATAGATACTAATTTCGTATGAGCCGGCAACCGGGTTCAGAGAAAGCGGAGACGGGAGTCGTCAAAAGAGAAAATCCAGTTTGCGTCAGGAGATTGATTCAGGGGGCTGCAGCCCTCTCTATGTAAATCTTATTTGATTTGACGGTAAATGTCAGGGCTACTTCACTCAATATTTGCTCCAATAAATGTGAGAGTGTTGTATTTTTGCTCGAAAGTGCGATTGGGGTTTCCAGCAGACGCGGGTCGTTTTTGACGTTGTCTGCCAGATCGAACTCGGTATCAAGCATTTCCTCAAACTGAATCATCATCGTCTTCAGAGGAATTTCCTCTGCCTGGCGAAATTCCAGAATTGGTATCTGTAAAGCCAGCGTCACATCGGTCTGGGGAGCCGCGGGCGGAGCTGCTGGTTTTGGTTTTGACGCGATCAGCGGAGGCAGATTCTCCGGTTTGTCAGCCACTAACACCTGATGTTCGGCGGGAACCTCAGCTGGCTGTACTGGCGCTGCCGGTTCTGTCAGATTCTGATTTTCCTTTACCGGTAAATCAGGAACAGCATCGGCAACCGGAGTCTGATCAGCAGGGAGTAGCGGGCTGTCCGAATTGTCTGTGTCAATGTGAGCGGGAACGGTTTCTGTTTCACGTTCCAGATCGACTGCGATTTCAACGGAGTGGCGTTCATCGAAGATGATCAGCAGTAACAGGATGAATGCGCCAGTGCCCGCAACCAGCCAGGCCATCAGTACGGGGCTCGCCAACAGATACAAGCCACCTTTCTGCAGCTGCTTCCAGGCAGTGTGCGTTTTGATTTTCAGTGGTGAAGGGCCCGCAGGTTCGGGCTCCGGCGCGATAATGGAAACGGTGAGTTCGCCTTGCGGGGATAACGTGATGCGGAGCTGCTGTTGGCAGTCGGGACAGGGAAAAGTAGTGCCTTCAACCTGTCTGTAACGCATGCGAAGCACGGCCTGACAGTGAGGACATTGAAATGTGGTGATATCCATCAGCAATCACCTGCGACGGGATTTCAGATAGCGCCTGTTTATTTAGCAGGCGGAAACTCATACATTTTCAGATTGTTCTGCTGCGCGAAAGGTTTACTGGTTACGGTTGCCGTTTTCGCAGTTTCATCAATGATCAGGCACATCTGCTCCTGATCTTTCGTATTGAAGATGGCCTGCAGGGTCTCCAGTGCGGAAACCGTACCCAGATTCATGGTCTGTCTCATATTCTGAGTGTAACCGACCAGTTTTAATCCCGCTCCATCCAGAATGATTTTGGTTTTGGTTTCGTCTGCAATATAAGCCAGCACTTCTTCCAGCGGCATGCGTTTGAAGTCCACTTCGAGCTTCATTTTCAGGCGGTCCACGACTTTATCCGGCAGTTGCGGACCCGTCGGTCTGGGTTTGGCTTTCACAGAGAAGTCGGTGCGCGTGGATTCATCCCAGGCCAACAGACTGGCCAGCGCCAGGTTTGGTGCAGCGCGTTCCGGGAGGTTACTGACCAACTGGGCATAACGTTCCCCCGACTGCTCCTGATTGGCCATGCTGAAAGCTTTGAGCATCGCGGGGAACCGGCCGATGACTTTGCGGCTGCCTACGGTTCCCGGATTCATTTTTTGAACACTTTCCAGCATTTCCTCTGGAAGGGCATCAAGTTGTTCTTTCAGGTTGATCGCGAGTTTCCCGGGACGAATCATGGTTGAATTACGGAACGTCCATTCCGAATAAAAATCATCCGATCCCAGATGCATGCTCCAGGCAACGGTTTCGACATCTTCACCGATCCAGTCCAGAAATTCGTTGATGAAAGGATGCGCTTTTTCCGGTAGCAATACGTCCTGCTGTCGACGCACTTCATCGGGGTCGAAGACAATCGTGAGGTGCCGATCCCGGTCGGTCTGTTTCAGAACGGACTCGATGCCGGGTGAGGTACTGCTTTGATATTCGCGTGCTTCTGCCATCTCTGCGGCACGGAGATTTCCTGGTGGACCGATCACATAGGTGTGGTCATCGACGATCATCGACGAATATTTTTCACCCGAATAGACGGGGAAACTGTAGTCGTCCAGTCGCTGTCCATCTAATTGTGCTATCAGTTCAGAACGTTTGAAAGGCTCGGTCGACCTGATGACCGCAGCATATTCGGGAGGTGCTCCCGGAGAGCCGAGAATCAGGCAGAACGTAAGTTCTTGTATCTGCGCTGGTCCGGTCAGGCAGATTTCTTTAATGATCTGTTCGGCCCAGATGCCGACCGGCCCGAGACAAGCACGGAATTCTTCGCCTTGTGAACCTGGTGCCCAGAGTTCTGCAGGACGCAGATGGATCAGGATTCGTGTGCCGGCGGGAACGTATAACAGTTGAATCGGTTCTCCCTTTGTCGGGCTGGGAGCCACCTTGGCTGGTGGTGTGTATGGTTGAGTTGAGGCGACAGTCGGGCTGGCTGCCGCAACAGGGACTGGTTTCGCTGGTTTGGATGCGATTGTTTCTTCGACTTGATCCCAGGCAAAGTAGGCACCGACTCCAATCAGGAGCAGGACGACCGCGATGCTGGCAATGGTCACGTTTCTGCGCTTTGCATTTTTGCGGCGTAACTCTCGCATTCGCGCGACGCCGGCATTTTCCGTGGCTTCAACTGCGATATTCGGGAATGCGGAATCGGCAGCTCCAGTATCGATATTGGGTGCAGGACTGGTATTCACAACCGGCGGCGCTGAGGTATCAATCTGAGGAAAACCAGAGGGCGCAGGCTCCGATACAACCGGAGGCGGTGTTGCAGGTTCGTCGGGAACCCACTTGGCTGAGGTGCCGACGACAGGCGTTGCAGGTTGTGCCAGTTCAATCTGAATCTTTTCTTCCTGCGGAGGCGTTGCCGACGCAGCGGGAGGTGCCTGTTGAATTTGCGGGTCGGAAGCGGGGGGGGGCTGCGGTGGTTCAACTGGAGCAGAATGTTCACCTGCGGCGGGTGTCATCGCCGGAAGTTTCAAAACAAAAGCCTGTTTGCAGTTGGGGCATTTTGCTTTTTTTCCGAGCAGACTCTTATCCCGGAGCTTGAGTTTTTTTTTGCAGTGAGGACAAGGAACAGCAATGCTCGACATGAATCAGCCTGTCAGGAGTGGTTTCTTTAAAGTCAGTTACAGTCAGGAGTAATGCGGAAGGCAATCTCCCGCTCAGGCGCAGCTCTCCTGTTTATCATACGTTGAGAGAAGCAGTGCTGCCAAGTCTTTTTGAGGCTAGTTTCAGATTAACACAAGTTTCGAATCAGACCGCACTCCTCTGGTTCTTTGGGCCTGATTCATCAAATTGATACATTCATGTTACTGATCTTTAATTCAGTAAACAATTATCTGTTTGAAAGTCCTCCTGTTATCGCCTCAACATTCCAGAGTGTCGCAGATAGAGATTCCGTTCTTCTCGGATCTGGCCGGGCAATCAATTTTTAATAACTGGCGGCAAATCCTGACCAGTTTTACGCAAATCCTGAAATGGGACGTATGTCAAGCAGGATATAGTTATCTGTATGCATCCAAATTTCTAATTCAAATTTAACGGGAGAAATATCGTGCTCATATTTCACACTAAATCTGAACGGTCTCGCGGCTTCACTCTGATTGAGTTACTTGTGGTAATTGCCATCATTGCGATTTTGATTGCCTTGTTGCTGCCGGCTGTGCAACAGGCCCGGGAAGCTGCCCGCCGCAGTACCTGCAAAAACAGTATGAAACAGATTGGTCTGGCGATGCATAACTATCATGATACGCATTCCATTTTCCCGCCAGCGACAGTCAATCCCGGGTGTCAGCATGGAAACCTGCTGGTGAGCCCGGATACTATTTCTAACAATGTGAAAAACATTACTGCACACCTGCTGATTCTGCCTTACCTTGACCAGGCAAACCTGTATAACCAGTTGAACTTTTCTCAGCCGATGGGATTGTCAGCGCACGCCGATGTAACACCTCCGAGTGCGACTGCGGCCGCTTCGAATATGGCAGCGCTTAAAAGGCAGCGTCTCAGTATTTATGTCTGTCCTTCAGATCCTGCGGATTCACCGGGAACCAATTCCAGTACAACAACTCATTATTACACTGTGGATTATCAGCGAACCAGTTATGGCGTCATTGCCCGTGCCTGGGAAGATAACAGTAAGAATCGGGAGTTATTCTGGGGGCATGCGAATAATGCCCGCAACCTGCGGTCTGCTTTTGGAACAAACGGTTCTGCCCGGATGAGAGATATTACCGATGGGACGACCAATACAATCTTCATGTCCGAAACTTCGATGGAGAAATACAGTTCGAACTATGGTCCTTATTGGGGGGCCTGGACGAATACGTTCTGGTTGAATATGAGCTACGGTATTAACAAGCCATATAACTCAACAACTTCACTGCCATTTGCCTGGACACCCGGAAGTAAACATGAAGGTGGCTGTCATGTACTGCTGGCCGACGGGGGCGTGCGTTTTGTCAGTGAAAACACAAATGAACCAACGTTGCTCAATCTCGTCAGCATTGCCGATGGAAATGTTATTGGGGAATGGTAAGCCAAAGGAAGAACATGAAGACAAAACGCGCTCTGTTAAACAACGTTTCAAAAACAGTCTGTTCTGTATTCTGTCTGGTTCTCATTGCCGGTTGTTCGGGTGGTGGAGAGCCGCTACCCGAATTAACGGAAGTTACCGGAACAGTCACTCTGGATGGTAAACCGCTTGAGAATATTTCGGTGATATTTCAACCGGAAGCAGCAGGCCAGGCCTCTTCCCGGGGGACTACCAATGCGGAAGGAAAATTCAAGCTGATGTACAATCAGGATGCCTCTGGTGCCGTCTCAGGAAAGCATAAAGTACGTTTTGCTGTGATGGACGCTGATTCCACCGGATTACTGCCCGAGAAATACACCCGCACCAATTCGGGTGAAACCGCCGATGTTACCCAGGTTGGTCCCAACAGTTTTCAGTTTGAGTTGAAGTCCAGGTAATCGCTCGGGGCAGTGCTGCTTTATGGGCCCTTTTGCAAGGTCCTCGTCTCACTTTGCGCAAGCCGAGCGCGATATCGGTTTGCTGAATTGTGTATTATGTTAATTAAATCGCTCAAATCAGGCTTCTTTCTCCCCTTTGGTTGCCCTGCTGTAAAACCGGATGAAAAATACGGGTTTACGTAATTCGTCTTCATGAGCGGCAAGTAGAATATGAAGATAGTTACTTTCTTTATATTAATTTTTGGGGAGATAAGCATGCTCGAGACTCAAAAGAAACCGACCGTTTTTCAAAGAGGATTTACTCTGATCGAACTGCTCGTGGTGATCGCGATCATTGCGATTCTGATTGCTCTGTTATTGCCCGCCGTCCAGCAGGCGCGGGAAGCCGCCCGCAGAAGTACCTGTAAAAACAATATGAAACAGCTGGGGCTCGCGTTTCATAACTACGCTGAGACCCATACGATTTTCCCTCCTGGTAGTGTCGGGGGTAATCAAATCGGCACTTTTGCTTTTATTCTGCCCTATATGGAACAGTCAGCGCTGTACAACAAGTTTAATTTCAGTTTGGATCACCTTCATGCTGATAACAAGCCTGCGAATATCACTCCTGTAATAGCATATTTTTGCCCCAGTAAACCACGCAGCAGTCTGAATAACAGCAATACAGCTTTTGGTGATTACGCTGTCAGTTCAGGGACCGGACACTCAAATTCAGCAGACCATGCAAATTGGAAGGGGATGTTCAATCAAAACTCGAATACCCGTTTACGGGATGTGGTTGATGGTACTACCAATACCTTTGCTGCAGGGGAAAAGAGAACCGTTGAACACAATACGCTGACAGGTTACCAGTACCGCTGGGGATATCACGCGACCCGAAATACCCAGCAGGTGCACATCAATCAGACTGTGATCACAACGAGTCCCGCGCGAACTTTCAACGATAATACTGCGAATTTTGGAAGTGATCATGTTGGTGGTGCGCATTTCGTGTTCGCCGATGGTTCCGTGCACTTTCTCTCAGAGAACATGAATTTCACGGTATACCAACATCTGAGCGATAAAGCCGACGGTAATACTGTCAATTTCCCATAATCGGCCTTTTGTGAAACGCTTTCATTCAGACGGCATCGGTGGGAAGAGAGCAGACGCCTCCAGTTTGTTACGAGTGGTGCTGCGCTTCCCTTCCGGTATTGTTTGGTATCTGCTTACTTCTCAGTCAATAAGGAACTGCTGCTTTGAGAAACCTCCTGAATAAAAGACAATACTTGTACTGGAAGCCACGCGTTTGCCTGATGTTGATTCTTCTATCAGGGACAGTTCTGTCTGGTTGCGAAGCCAAGTTGGAGACCCCCGAAAAACCTGCTGATAGTGCGACCGTATCCGGAAAAGTGACCCTGAACGGCAGCCCGGTTACAACGGGCCAGATTGGATTGTATTCAATAGATTATGGTACGCTTCTCCAAGGTGAGCTTGATAAGAAAGGGGAATTTACCATTACAGACCCTGTGGCTCCCGGGGACTACCAGGTCTTTTTTATCGGTACGAAAGGGATGCCTGGCAAATACATGAGTGAAACCTCGAGTGACTACATCGTGCCTGTTAAGGATGAAGCCAATCAGCTGTCAATTGATATCAAGTCCTGACAGGTCGAAAAACGGTTGATCTTTCAGCCGACTAACCGAAGAGACCTTTGATGACGGCACCTCCGTCAACCAGCCTGACCGGGCGACCGACGGGGGTGTGCAGTTCCATATCCGCATCCATCTGCATGGCCTTGCACATGGATTGAAACAGGTCGTCGACCTGAACCGGGTCTTCGATGATTTCCTGCCCGTTTTCATCAGTTTTGCCGATGACCTGTCCGCCTTTGATGCCGGCACCCGCCATCAGCAGGTTGAAGTTTCTGACCCAGTGATCACGACCCGGAGCAGGGCCGCGGGCGTTGATCTTGGGGGTCCGGCCGAATTCCCCCATGCAGAGCACCAGCGTTTTTTCCAGCAGACCCCGTTGTTTGAGGTCCAGCAGGAGTTGAGACAGTCCCTGATCCACATCAGGTGCGCGGCGTGCCATACTGCTGAAAACACTGCTGTGCATGTCCCAGCCGGTGCTGCGCACTTCCACAAACGGGACTCCTGCTTCGACCAGCCGACGTGCGACCAGCAGGCCCTGTCCGGTTTGAGATTTTCCATAGGCTTCCTGCATCGCAGCGGGCTCATCATCGAATTGAAACGCTTTCAGCCGCGGCGAAGTCATCATCAGGTTGGCCTTCTGATAGAGTTCGCTCTGTTCTTTCACGAGTTCAGTTGCGCCCGCCTTAGCGAATTCAGCCTCCTGCTGGCTGAGTAATGCAAGCCTTCTCCGTTGACGTAAATCAGAAGTGCTGTTGACCACGTTGTCTGGTAACTGGCCGGGGCGATCGATGATGAACGGTGCCACCTGAACTCCCAGAAAGCCGGAACTCAGGGTCTGGCCGATACTGACAAAATTCGGGATATCGGATTGCGGGTCTCCCAGTTCGCGGGCGACGACCGAACCAAAGTGCGGGAATTTTTCGATGCCCAACATGCGATGCCCTGTATGCAGATGGTAGGTGCCCCGTTCGTGGGCGGCTTCCTTGCCGGTCATGGCGCGGATGACAGCGATCTCGTTCATGGCCGCAGCGATTTTAGGCCAGTAGTGTGCGATTTCGACACCCGGTGACTGCGTCTGAATTTTTTTCGTTTCTCCCCCGTTGGGTGTGCCCGGTTTGGGGTCCCAGGTTTCCATCTGGCTGGGAGCACCCGCCAGCCAGAGAAGAATGCAGGAGCGGCCTTCTTTTTTCAGGTCCTCAGCATGCAGGCGAAACTGTGAAAGCAGTGATGAACCGCCGATTCCCAATGCGGCTGACTGCAGAAAATTTCTGCGTGACAATCCACCACGACGATTAAGATTCAGATGTAAGAGCGCATCAGTCTGCATAGGAATGTTCCTGTGATTGATTACCGTTAGCGTTTTGTGCGAAACTCTGTCGAATTGAGCAGAACCCAGAGCAGGTCATCAACGGCTTCTTCGCGTTTTTCTGAGTCACGCAGATAGCTGAGATTTCGCTCCCGTTCTGACGGCGTAGCATGTCGGGCCAGTACATTCAGATACAGTGAATCCACCAGTTTCGTGTCGGAAGAGATCTTGATCAGTTGCTGTTTCAGTTCGCTTTGTGAGAGTCTGGTCTGCAGTTTCTGGTTATTCATCAGCAGCAGTGCCTGTTGAATGCTGCCTTCTAAGGCATCTTGCGGGAGAGAAGGGTTCATATCAAAGGCCTGCATGATTTCCTTGCGGATTGACGGGTCTTCTCCAATCAGGTTTTCGACTGAATTGGCGATCACATCGGGACGCAGGCGTGAGGGTCTGACTGCGGTAAACAGTTCCGCGGCGGAGTTGCTGGTGCGCATCTCACGTTGATAGACTTTGGAATTCATGATCAGTCTGAAAACCCATTTCGGGTCGAAGTCTTTATAGCGGAAGTTGGCGGCAATGCGATTCACGACCGGCTTGTGAATGACCTCACTGTCGGGGCCCAGGCTGTCGACATCGTAGAACCCATCGCCGATGAGTTCGCTCCAGATGCGATTCACATATGCGCGGGCGAACCAGTAATTCTTCGGGTTGTAAGCCAGGTAAGCCGCGATGGAGACCCGGCGTGCGTCGGCTTTCATTTTTTCATGTGGTTTTTCACCCAGTAAAAAGCGGGGCTGAACCACAGTCTGTATTTTGGGGTCAGTCTGGTCAGGCATTTTATAGGTGTAGGGATGAAAGAAAGCAGCCAGTTCGTGAAACTGTTCCCGTTTCCAGTTGTCGAAGGGATGGTCGTGGCATTCGGCACATTTGATGCTGATCCCCATGAAAATACGGGCTGTCTGAGAAGCCAGTTCGGTCGACTTGTTTTCGCAGGCGAGGACAAAATTATTCGGGCCGAAGTCCTGGCCGTAGTCGTTGCGAACCGCTTTATTCCGTTCGGGAGTTGCCGAGATCAGCATGACCGTGATGTAATCCCAGGGGGCACCTTTGTTGAACTGTTCTGCCAGCCAGTCTTCCAGCGCCTGTGGGTCAACGCGTCTTCGATTTGCTTCGCTTTCATAAAAAATTACCGAGGTCCAGTAGCGTGCCCACTTGCGACCGTAGGCCGGCGATTCCAGGAGTTCATCAATGAGATCGCTCCGCTTGCCACGACTCTGGTCTTTGATGAAGTCTTCAATTTTTTCCGGTGCAGGCAGTTGCCCGGTCAGATCCAGCGAAGCCCGTCTGATGAAGGTCTCATCATCAATCGTCTGTGCCAGCGTCTGAGCAGCTGGTCCCAGTTCCTGTTCCAATGCCTGGTCCAGATCGGCTGAACTGAAGTTGATCCGCTGCGCAATGCGACGCGTGGGCATCGTCTGTCTGATGTAGCCCAGCAGCTGCATTTTCTGCTCCTGGGTTTTTAACGGCGGTAAATTTAACGGCGGTGTTTTGGGGCCAGCTTTTTTTTTCGGTGCTGCTGAAGAAGGGACTGAAATAATCAGGCAAATCAAGGCAGCCAGAATGATCCATTGAGAAGAGGAGCGACGCTTCAACATGGAATAACCTGTTTGAGATAGGTGATACGATGATCGGAATACAACTGTTTCATCAAATACAACTGAGAATTTCAGCGTAGTTCAGAACAGGGGGCTCAATTGATGAATTCAGAGGGTAAATCAACTGCCCGCAGCCCTCATCCTTTATGGTACAGGGTTGTGATTGAAGGTAAATAGATTTTGATGCATTCGGATCACGCAGGTAAAAGATATTTCTACAGCAAGATCCACGTGTCTATCATATTATCGGGGAGATTTTTCTGAATATACGAATAGGTGTACTATAGTATTGATTGGCTTGTTGAGTATATGTATACTTATTGCAGGGTGGGGTGTCGAATGGCAAATGTGAGATATCTCACACATTTTGTTGTTTTCTATAGCCGGAGCTTCAGGATTTTAACACAGAAATATAGGAAAAACGTTTCAGATCGATCTGCCGTCAAATTGCCGTATCGATTCGTAAGGCATTGTTAATAAAGGGGATAAGTCGATTTTTATGTAAGTGTTTCAGGGGTGTCCTCAATCTTTTGCTGCAATCTTTGTTTGTTTGACTAAAATTATTTTACGTGTGAACTTTTCCTTCTCAAATTCGTCTTCTATTACGTAGTAAGTGGCAGAGCCTGGAGATGAATGACGTGAAGGACACGATGGTCACCGGGAACAGTCATATAAAGAGGGTGGGGAATCATGATCAGTTCAAAATACAACAATCCGGCAATCAAGCAGCTGGCTGAGCAGCAGGTCAAGTACGCTCCTCATGAAGTCAAGCTGGCTCAGATCACGCGGGCAGAAGAACTACTTTCAGAAGTCGAGCAGGATCAGGAGTATTCCTATCCGGAGCTTTGTCGACAGATTACGACATACCGTTCAGAGCTGTATCCCGATCTGGTGATCTCCGGAACGGATGTGTTGCATGATGTGCGGTGCTTTATTGAAGATCTTTCCGACAGCGCAGAGATAGAGGTTGAGGATGTTTCTGAAGAAGTTCTCACCGTGCAGGACTTAAGTAAGAAATTCAATATTTCAACCAAAACCGTTGACCGCTGGCGAGACAAGGGTCTGGTGAGTCGCCGGTTCCGGTTTAACGGGCGCAAACGTGTCGGCTTTCTGAAATCCTCCGTCGAGCGATTTCTCCAGAAGAACCGTGGGCATATTGCCCGCAGTATGAATTTCAGTCAGTTGAGTGATGAAGACCGTGAAGAGATCCTGCGTCGTGCACGACGTCTGGCCCGGTATGGCGGGTGTCCTGCCGAGATCAGCCGCCGCATCGCCAGGCATATGAATCGATCTCCGGAGACGATTCGTTACACGTTAAAAAACTTTGATCGGGAGAATCCAGAGTTGGCTATCTTTCCAAACGCTCCAGAAAAAATTACTGACCAGCAGAAGCGTGATATCTACAACACGTTTCGGCGGGGGATCCCTGTAGAGAAGCTGGCGCGACGTTATTGTCGTACCAAGGCCAGTATCTATCGGATCATTTCCGAGGCACGGGCTGCCCGTCTGCATGCTCAAACCATTGATTACATGCACAGCGATGAATTCGAGCAGGCTGATGCAGACAAAGTCATTCTGGGGCCACCTCCGGAAGTTGATAAAGCCGGTGAAAAGGTTCGTACTCCACCTGGACTGCCTCCTTATCTGGCGAGTCTGTATTCCATTCCGCTGTTAACGCGGGAAGAAGAAGCCTATTACTTCCGGAAGCTGAATTTCCTGAAATACAAGGCGTTTCAGATCCAGGAACAACTGGACCCGAACCGTCCCAAGGCCCGGGATATGGATCAGATTGAGAAGCTGCTTGACGAGAGTACTGACGTGAAAAACTTCCTGATCCGCAGTAACCTGCGCCTGGTGGTTTCGATCGCGAAGCGTCACATTCGTCCGGGAGGCAACTTCTTCGAAATGGTGAGCGACGGCAACATGTCGTTGATTCGTGCGATTGAAAAATTTGATTATACCAAAGGGAATAAGTTCTCCACATACGCCAGTTGGGCCATTATGAAGAACTATGCCCGTTCCATTCCAGCCGAATACAAAGTGCTGGATCGATTTCGGACGGGGAACGAAGAGTTGTTCTTCCAGTCGACCGACGAACGGGAAAGTCAGTATCGTGAAGAGCTGATTAACCAGAAGCAGCATGCTGTGATCATGAGTATTCTGGATCAGCTTGATGGCCGGGAAAAGGACATTCTGATTTATCGTTATGGTCTGAATGCCCGTAATGAACCTCAGACACTGGAACAGGTCGGGGACCGTTTTGGCGTGACCAAAGAGCGGATCAGGCAGCTGGAGTCCCGTGCTCTGAAAAAACTGAGACGGATTACCCAGGTGGAACGGGTAGAGATTCCGGGTATCTAGAACGCGTCACATTTAACCCTGGCGTCTCTCGATCTATGATGCTCGACCCAAGTGGCCGGGGAGACGCTACGGTAAAACTGGTCGCAGTTTAGTGTAGATACGGAGTTTTGGGTTGAATATGAACCTGTGAATGAGTTTTTTTGAAATGAGATATAAAGGCAGGCTCTGCTGTTCCGGTCTGACCGGATCAGTTTAGTGAGTTCTCCCCTTGAGCAGGCATGGCTGTTGTGAGCTGTGCCTGCTTTTTTTATGGTCTGTCCGAACCTCTGCCCGGTTTTTCTTCTCTGAAAAACAGTCCTTTAGCGGTTGGCTCATTGAACTTAGCATGCGAAGTATTTAAGGTGTGTTTTTGCCCGAAAAAAAGACCGGTAGCAAGGACGGAAAAGCAGATTGTTTCGAGATGGAAAATCTTAGGCCGTATAGGCATACAGCATTAAGAAAAGATAACATTTTTTCTAATCAGCCAGGCGTTCACACTTGCAAGCAAGTGCCTGATTGCTATATTGAGCTGCTTACTGAGTTTCGGCGGGGAAAGTACCTCTTTAGCCAGGCGAGTTGTTCAGGTTGCATGAGGCTTGAGGCCTGTTAACTTGGTTTCAGGTCAACAGGCTAGCGTAGCTCAATCGGCAGAGCATCGGTTTTGTAAACCGAAGGTTGTGGGTTCGATTCCCACCGCTAGCTCTTTTTGCCTGGATTGCCACATGAAAATAATTAGTTAACTTATTTGTGGCGTTAGGTTTGTAAAATCCAGCTTCGGCTGGTTGGGGGGAATTCCCGAGCGGCCAAAGGGGTCAGACTGTAAATCTGATGGCTACGCCTTCGCAGGTTCGAATCCTGCTTCCCCCAATTATAGATGTTGTAGTTTGACTGAGTCACAGTGCAGTGCGGGTGTAGCTCAACGGTAGAGCCCCAGCCTTCCAAGCTGGTTGTGAGGGTTCGATTCCCTTCACCCGCTTTTTATAAGAGTTGCGATTCGATTGAACATCAAAAAGTGCTGCTGTGGCTCAGTTGGTAGAGCGCGTCCTTGGTAAGGACGAGGTCATGGGTTCAAGTCCCATCAGCAGCTTTTTGAGTGGATTTATAAATGTGGATATCAGGAGGTGTGTGCCTCTTGCGTGCGAGGGGTGACTCCTGTTTTTACCTCGCTATTTGTTTTGTTGGTTTTATTGTTTAAGTCTGGCGTTGTGTCAGGTTTAAAAAAGGGGTTTTAAAGAGAGATGGCTAAGGAAGTCTTTGAGCGAACAAAGCCGCACGTAAACGTAGGTACGATTGGACACATCGACCATGGTAAGACAACTCTGACAACAGCTTTGCTGGCGGTACAGAGCGAAAAGGGTCTTGCCCAGATGAAGAGTTATGCTGATGTTGCGAAGGGCGGAACCGTTCGCGACGATACCAAGACTGTGACAATTGCTGTGAGTCACGTGGAGTACGAAAGCGAAACTCGTCACTACGCTCATATCGACTGTCCCGGTCACGCCGACTATATCAAAAATATGATCACCGGTGCTGCCCAGATGGATGGTGCCATTCTGGTGGTCTCCGCTGCTGACGGCCCGATGCCTCAGACGCGTGAGCACATTCTGCTCGCTCGTCAGGTGGATGTGCCTTCGCTGGTTGTCTTTCTGAATAAGTGTGACCTGGTCGACGACGAAGAGTTGCTCGAGCTGGTTGAAATGGAAGTGCGCGAACTGCTGACCAAGTACGGTTTTGATGGTGATTCCATTACAATCGTCCGTGGTAACGCCAAGGGTGCTCTCGATCATCCTGGGGACGAGAAGTTCAATGCCTGTATCGGTGAGTTGATGGATGCTCTGGATAGCGATATCGAAGCGCCTGAACGTGAAGCCGACAAGCCATTCCTGATGGCGATTGAAGACGTGTTCTCGATCGCTGGTCGTGGTACTGTGGTAACCGGTCGTATTGAGCAGGGTAAAATCACTGTTGGCGACAAAGTGGAAATCGTTGGTCTGCGTGACACACAGGAAACAACCTGTACCGGCGTGGAAATGTTCCAGAAGACTCTGAATGAGGGTATGGCTGGTGACAACGTGGGTATTTTGTTGCGTGGTACCAAGAAGGAAGATGTCGAACGTGGTCAGGTTCTGGCTGCCAAGGGCTCCATTCCTCCGCACACCAAGTTCGAAGGTCAGGTATACGTGCTGAGCAAGGACGAAGGTGGTCGTCATACTCCGTTCTTCAATGGATACCGTCCTCAGTTCTACTTCCGTACTACGGACGTGACTGGTTCTACGACATTGATGGGTGGCGCAGAAATGTGTATGCCTGGTGATAACGTGGAAGTTCAGGTTGAGCTCGGTAAGCCAATCGCCATGTCTGAAGGTAGCCGTTTCGCGATTCGCGAAGGTGGTCGTACCGTTGGTTCTGGTGTGGTTACCAAAATCGTTGAGTAATCGAAAGCGTTGCTTTCTCTGTTAAATCAATGGTGTCCACCCTGTTTTTCATGGGGTGGACACCTTCAGGTTATATTTGATTTGTGAAATTGATGTCCGTGAGGGCTGAGGGCTGTTATGGCACGTGAATATGTATGGTTAGAATGTACTGAGACCGGAATGCGAAATTATCGGGTCAGTAAGGAAACTCGTGGCTCTGAGCGGCTTTCACTGATGAAGTACTGCCCTAAGTTGCGGCGTCACACTCTGCACAAAGAGTCTCGCAAGAAGTAAACGTCTTGCTGGTCGGGGTTTTGTGACTGGTGTCAGTTTCTAGAGTTGCTTCCGGTTGTCAAAATGTCTGGCTGGTTCAGGCTGGTAGACGGGTGTAGCTCAATTGGCAGAGCACTGGATTCCAAATCCAGCGGTTGGGGGTTCAAGTCCCTCCGCCCGTGTTTTTAGTGTTGCATTTGCTGTCGGGGCTGGCATGAGAGTCTGGTGTCCCTGGCGTTGTAAAAAGCAGGTTTGCGATTTTTTTTGATTCGCCTCTGTTCTTAAATATTTTAGTAAACTGGTCTCATGGCTAAATCCAAAGCGGAACAAGCATTCTCAGCCACACTGGTAAGTGGCGGTTTGTATAAACGAAATCAAGGACGACTGGTCCGTCAGTTGACTGCGATTGGCCTGGTGGCAATTTCCATTTTCGGCGCTTATTCACTCTATAATGTGTTACCGCTGGGGATGTCTGCTGGAATGCAGAAGGGGATTGCTGTGGCGATCGTCGTGGTTTCTACATGGCTGGCGTATCGGGTGGTGAATTTTCCCCGTTTTGCTGACTTTCTGATCTCTGTAGAAGCGGAAATCGGCAAAGTGACCTGGGCGACCTGGGATCAGTTGTGGCGGTCTACGACTGTCGTAATTGTGTTGATGTTTTTTTTAGCGTTTTTACTGTTGGCTTTTGACGTGTTCTGGCAGTGGTTGTTCAGATTGATTCGCTTTTTGCAGATCTGATATCACCAGGCGAGTCGGCCTTTCAGTGAATTGCGGAGATTTTTGATCTCTGCTTCTTGAATAAATCGTTCTTCCTGCTCATTATGGGCGATTCCTGTTTTTTGCGGTCTTCTGGATCGCAGTATTAGAGTCAAACAGGGCTTTTGTCAGTTTCAAAAGCCTTATTGAAGGTGTCTCATGAGTAATGATTCTGGTTCTGAACCGACCTCTGAAAGTCCGGAAGGCTCAGAAAAGCGCCTCTGGTACGTGTTGAAGGTGCAGAGCAACCGGGAGAAATCCATTCGAGACGCACTCTTACGTGGTATCAAACGGGATGGGCTGGAAGAGTATTTCGGGGAAATTATTATCCCCACAGAAAAAGTAGTTGAAACAAAAGGCGGAAAAAAGCGGGTCTTTGAGCGAAAGCTGTATCCAGGTTATCTGATGATCCAGGTGGAGTTGAATGATGACAGCTGGTATCTGGTGCGTTCCACAAATGGAGTCGGGGACTTTACCGGAGCAGCAGGCAAGCCGATTCCCATGCAGGAGCATGAGATTGCCCGTATGCTGGGCCGGGAAGAGTCAAAAGAAGAAACTCCGGTTAAAATCAAACTGGATTTTCAAGTGGGTGATGTTGTTAAGGTGAAGGATGCCACCTTCGAAGGGTTCGAGGGAACCATTGATGCGGTTGATGAAGCCAGTGGCAAAGTAACCGTCCTGATTGAAATATTCAGTCGTCCTACTCCGACGGAGTTGGAGTACTGGCAAATTGAAAAAGTTTAGCGGGCCGTCCGGCTCTGTTCTAAACGGTAAAGATTCATCTATTTATAAAGTGTTTTGAAAGTCGGTCGAATGGCTAAGCAGCTTGTTGCAGAAGTGAAAGTTCAGATTCCCGGTGGTGCCGCGACCCCGGCTCCTCCTGTTGGTACCGCTTTGGGTCCCCACGGTGTCAATATTGGCCAGTTTGTTCAACAGTTCAACGAACGTACCAAGGATATGGCTGGAACCACAATTCCTGTCGTAATCAGCGTGTACAACGATCGTTCGTTTGACTTTGTCATGAAGAGTCCGCCGGCTGCTGTACTGCTGAAGCAGGCTGCTCAGATTGCAAAAGGTTCGGGTAATCCCAAAAAGAACAAAGTTGGCAAAGTAACTATGGCCCAGTTGAAAGAAATTGCCAAGACCAAGTTTGCGGATCTGAATGCCCCTGACCTGGATCAGGCTGCCAAGGTTATCGCTGGTACTGCTCGCAGCATGGGCCTTGAAGTTGAAAAATAAGCTGGTCTGCTGAATGCCTTCTTTCGAGAAGGGTTCATGCTTTAATGCAGGCGAAAATTCATAAATCCATCTCACGTTTAGTCGGATAGAGAGTCATGGGAAAACAATCCAAGCGAATTAAATTTTATAACGAAAAGCTGGCTGGCGTCGGTACGGTCGGTCTGGAAGAGGCGGTCGGCGTGCTGAAGTCTCTCGAAGGCGATCTGCCCGCGAAAATCAAGCCTGTTAAAATGGATCAGACTGTTGAACTGGCTGTGCGGCTGGGCGTTGATCCTCGTCAGGCTGATCAGCTGGTACGCGGTTCGATCAATCTGCCTCACGGTATTGGTAAGACTCAGCGAGTGGTAGTATTCGCCCAGGGTGCCAACGCAGATGCCGCTGAAGCTGCCGGTGCTGATGCGGTCGGTGGTAAGGATCTGGCAGAAAAAATTAAAGGTGGCTGGCTCGATTTTGATGTAGCCATCGCGACTCCTGACATGATGGGTGTGGTTGGCCCACTGGGACGTGTGCTGGGGCCTCGGGGTCTGATGCCATCTCCTCGTGCCGGTACCGTAACCCAGGATGTGGGTACCGCGGTTCAGGATTACAAAGCAGGTAAGGTTGAGTTTCGTGTGGATGCCGGCGGAAACGTCCATTGCCGCGTGGGTAAACTCTCATTTGATGAAAATCAGCTGGTAGAGAATATTCAGGCAATGCTGAAGTTTCTGGATTCACTGCGACCTTCATCTGTGAAGGGGGCTTATGTGCGAAATGTTGCTATTTCAGCGACAATGAGCCCTGGGATTTCAGTTGCTCTGTAAGCATAGCTGGCATCTGAAAATCATCACTTAAAACAAAGAAACAGTTTTCGGCGTTTCATAAGCTGGAAGAGATCTCATGAGTAAAATTGTAAAAGAAATGATCATCTCCGAGATAGAAGCTCGGATCAGCGAAGTCCGCGACTTCGTCGTAGTTGATTCTGCAAAAGTGGATGCGATTACCGATAACGGTTTCCGTCTTAAGCTGCAGGAAAAAGGGATTGCATCCCTGACGGTGAAAAATTCTCTGGCACGCCGGGCTCTGGCTAATATTGGCGTTGAAGGCCTGGATGATGTTCTGAAAGGACCATCCACTCTGGTCTGGGGGGGAGAAGACATTGTCGCCCTGTCCAAAGAGATGACCAAGTGGGCTTCCGACATCAGCACGCTGGAAATTAAAGGTGGTGTGACGGAAGGAACACCGCTTTCATCGGAAGATGTTACAAAGTTGAGTAAGAGCCCTGGTCGAATGGAATTGATCGGCGAAATTGTCTCTCGGATCCTTGGACCGGGTGCACAGTTGGCAGGGGCGATCAAAGGTCCTGGTGGGACCCTTGCAGGGCAAATTAAGACGATCTCTGAAGGAGAAGCGGCATAGTTCACTGATTTGTTCGGGGATTATGAGCCGTTAGTCAAAAATTTGTAGCAACGGCTGCTGAGGCAAAGCAGCGTTGATTCCATTTACATTGTTGAGAGATTTTATTTTACGCATTCGTGCGAAAGGAAAGAGAAGATGGCGACAGCCGAAGCAACAACTGAATTTGGTGAAGAAACCAAAGAACTGGGTGACAAAATTGCTGGATTGACATTGCTCCAGGCTAAAGATCTGGCTGAATACCTCGACGAAGTTCACGGTATTAAAGCTGCCGCCGGTGGCGCTGTCATGATGGCTGGTCCTGCCGCTGAAGCTGGTCCTGCCGCTGAGGAAAAGACAGAATTTGATGTCATCCTGACCGGATTTGGTGACAACAAGATTCCGGTAATTAAGATCGTCCGTGCGGCCACAGGCCTGGGACTGAAAGAAGCAAAAGACCTGGTCGAAGGTGCTCCTAAACCATTGAAGGAAGGCATTTCCAAAGAAGATGCCGAAGCTCTGGTTAAGGAAGTCAAAGAAGCCGGCGGTACTGCTGAAGTTAAGTAGTCAATCACTGAAAAAAGCCATCTGAATCTGACCTGTGCCGAAATAGTTTGGCACAGGTTAGATTTCTGTGTGTGTACATATGGTTTTTTTCTGCGTATGATTGAAGTGTTCTGTTACACAGTTTACAATGCTGGCGAGTAGGGGCGCGCGATTCTGTCGGGTTGTGTTCGAAAGTAATGTTGAGTGACTGTATTACAGAAGCTTCATTTCGTTACGTGTTGATGCTGCTTCCTATTTTTGTTTCCGTAAGTTTATCTGCTTCGATCAGTCATCGTTTCAGTCCCATTTGGTCTAAGCAATCGACTCATTGCACTCTCTTTTGAATAGCAAAGTAGTATTGAGCGATTTATCAGGCTTTAACTTATTCAAGCGATTCGCTTTTAATGCAGCATTCGGGGCTGTATTCTCTCGAGGTGCGCGCCGCGGCTCCTCGCTATTCTTGGTTTGTGCTCTGTCAGTCCTCCCGCGTCAACTGCGCAGAGCATTTCCACATCTGGCACCAGGTAAGTAGAAAAGAACATCTTAATGCCGATTCCAGCACAGCGAACTATTCCCACTCATTCTGTCAAAAACTTTGGTAAGATTGAACATGGTTTTGAGTTGTCTGATTTAACACAAATTCAGACTTCGTCCTATGCGAGTTTTCTTCAAGCCGACAAGTCGCCTCGCGAGCGAAAAAATCAGGGTCTGGAAGAAATTCTCCGCGAAGTGTTCCCGATTGAAAGCTATCAGGGGCAGTACCAGTTGGAGTACGTCAAGTATGAACTGGGCAAACCCCGTTACACGCCCACAGAATGTCGCCAGTTGCGTATGACCTATGGTCGTCCTTTCCGTGTCTGGCTGCGGCTGGTGAAAGAACAGCCGATTGAAGAGGAAGTCTACCTGGGCGATCTGCCCGTGATGATCGGCGGTGGTGAATTCATCATCAACGGGGCTGAGCGCTGTATCGTCAGCCAGTTGCACCGTTCACCAGGCGTCGACTTTGTACTGAGCTCTGAACCAGGTGAAAAGAAAGAATATTCCTGCCGCGTGATTCCAGAGCGAGGCAGCTGGATCGAGCTGGTTGTCGGCAAAAAAGACACGCTGGGTGTGCGGATTGACCAGAGTGGTAAATTCTCGGCAATGACTCTGCTGCGGGCCATGTCCAAAGATTATTCTTCCGACACCGATCTGGTGAAGCTGTTCTACGATACGAAATCGGAAAAAATTTCGTCCAGCAATGCCATGGAAAAACTGCTTGGCAAAATTGTCGCAGAAGACGTCATCTATCCGGCCGGCCATGATCGGTGTGGTGAGGTTATTCTGGACTGTTGCGGAACCATCACTGAAGAGCTGATCGACGAAATCGTTGACACCGGTTTGAAAACCGTTGAGATTGTGGACGAAGTTACCGACGTGCTTGTACTTCAGAGTATTGCTGAAGACCCGACTGCCACTCACGAAGAAGCGCTGCTGCGAATTTATTCCCGCCTGCGTCCCGGTAATCCTCCGCAGCTGGAGCGTGCGATTGATCTGTTCAAAGAGAAGTTCTTTGACGTGAACCGCTACCGCCTGGGGCGTGTTGGTCGCTTCCGTATCAACCGTAAGTTCAAACAGGATGTTCCCGATACGGAAATGACTCTGCGTCCGGAAGACTTTATCAACTCCATTCGGTATCTCGTGCGATTGCGTGTAGGTGAATCCTCTGCCTACGTGGATGACATCGATAACCTTGGTAACCGTCGTTTGCGTACGATTGACGAACTGGCATCCGATGAAATTCGGAAAGGGTTTCTGAAGCTGCGTCGTACCGTGCAGGAACGCATGACTCAAAAAGACGTTGAGGAAATGTCTCCCCGTACGCTGATCAATCCCAAGAGTGTTTCTGCAGCCATCGATTTCTTCTTTGGTCGCAGTGAACTTTCCCAGGTGGTTGACCAGACGAACCCGCTGTCCATGCTGACTCACGAGCGTCGTCTGTCTGCGTTGGGGCCCGGTGGTTTGAACCGGAAGCGTGCAGGCTTCGAAGTTCGCGACGTACACATTTCTCACTACGGACGAATCTGCCCGATTGAGACACCGGAAGGTACCAATATTGGTCTGATTTCCAGTTTGAGTATCTTTTCCAAAGTCGATGATTACGGCTTTCTGGTAACCCCTTATCGCTACGTCAAAAATGGTAAGTTAACCGACGAAGTGCACTGGATGCGTGCCGATGAAGAAGCAGAGGTCCATGTGGCTCCTGCCGACACGCCTGTGGAAAATGGTAAATTTATCGAAGACCGTGTGATGGCTCGCCACCGTGATGACGTGGTCTGGATTGCCGCCGGCGATGTTGATTATATCGACGTGGACCCTGCCCAGATGGTGGGGATCTCGGCCGGTCTGATTCCGTTCCTGGAACACGACGATGCGAACCGTGCTTTGATGGGTTCTAACATGCAACGTCAGGCAGTGCCTCTGCTGATTGCCGAACCACCACTGGTGGGAACCGGGATGGAAGTGGCAGTGGCTCAGAACTCCGGAATGGTCGTGCGGGCTGAAAAGGCCGGTAAGGTGACCTATGTGGATGGAAACGTTGTTGAAGTCAACGGCAAGAAATACCGTCTGCGTAAATACGAAGGTCTGAACGAGCGAACCTGTCTGAACCAGACACCTGCCGTGAGTGTCGGCGATCAGGTGAAGAAAGGACAGATTCTCTGTCACAGTGCCGCTGCCGCTGACGGATTGCTGGCATTGGGCCGCAATGTGCTGGTGGGCTTCATGTCATGGGATGGTTACAACTTTGAAGACGCGATCATTCTGTCAGAACGCCTGGTGAAAGAAGACGTTTACACTTCGATTCATATTGATGAATTTGATGTGGAAATTCGCGAAACCAAACTGGGTCGTGAAGAATTCACGCGTGATATTCCCAACGTCAGTGAAAAGGCGCTGAGGCATATCGGTGAAGACGGCATCATTAAAGTTGGAACCCGTGTCCGCCAGGGGGATATCCTGGTTGGTAAGGTTTCACCGAAAGCGAAAGCCGAACTGACACCCGAAGAAAAACTGCTGCACGCCATTTTCGGTCGTGCTGGTGAAGACGTCAAGAACGAATCTCTGGAAGCATCCAGTGGTGTGGAAGGGATCGTAATTCATACCGAAAAATTCGCCCGTCGCATGAGCCTGACCGATTACGAACGCAAGCAGTATGACGAAGAGCTGAAGAAGGTTGAAGAAGAGGGTAATCATCAGATTGCTGAAGAGTTTCGCGATTTCCTCAAGACATTTGAGAACGCACTGGGTCAGCCTATGGTGGATGACGATGGTCGCAAGGTTCGTGAAATTCCTGAAGATAAATTCGTATCGCAATATGCTCATGATTTCCTGTCTCACCTGGATGACATGGATATCCGCAGCCCGCAGAAAAAAGCAGACTGTCGTGCTGTAATTGAAGATCTGTGGCCGAATGTGGAAGACGTGATTGAAACCTGTGACCAGAAGGTCAACAGTATGAAGCGCGGCGAAGAACTGCCGAACGGCGTACTGCAGATGGTTAAGGTTTACGTGGCATCCAAACGCCAGATCTCTGTTGGTGATAAAATGGCTGGTCGGCACGGTAACAAAGGGGTGATCTCCAAGGTTCTGCCGATCGAAGACATGCCGTTTACCGAAGATGGTACTCCGATCGACATCATGTTGAATCCGCTGGGGGTTCCCAGTCGTATGAACGTGGGACAGATTCTGGAAACCCACCTGGGCTGGGCTGCCGAGAAGCATGGCTTCCGGGCTGTCTGTCCGGTCTTTGACGGGGCAATGGAATCACAGATTCAGGAGTTCCTGGAAACGGCCGGTTTGCCTAAGGATGGAAAAGCACAGTTGTTTGATGGTCGTACGGGTGAAGCCTACGAACAGAAAACAACCGTGGGCCAGATTTACATGCTGAAGCTTCACCACCTGGTGGATGACAAGGTACATGCCCGTTCGACAGGTCCTTACTCATTGATTACACAACAGCCTCTGGGTGGTAAAGCCCGGTTCGGTGGTCAGCGATTCGGGGAAATGGAAGTCTGGGCACTGGAAGCTTACGGTGCAGCTTACATTCTGCAGGAACTGCTCACTGTGAAGAGTGATGATGTCGAAGGCCGTACCAAGATTTATGAATCAATGGTGAATGGCGAGAATACACTGGAAGCCGGTACGCCAGCCAGCTTTGACGTGCTAAATAACGAAATCCGTGGACTTGGTTTGAATCTACAACTGGAAAAGAATCCCGGTTAACGCGTTCTCCGAACCGGGGAGTTGCGTCAAGCGTGAAGTTTTTTTCAGGATCAATGTCTGATCATAATTAGTTCAGAAAATAAGGAGCGTGCACAGTGAGTGTTGCACAGACAGCTTACGAGCGAATTAACGATTACGGTTCAGTGAAAATTGGGCTGGCCAGTCCTCATGATATTCGGAGTTGGTCATTCGGCGAAGTCAAGAAGCCGGAAACCATTAACTATCGAACCTATCGTCCCGAGCGGGATGGTCTGTTCTGCGAGCGAATTTTTGGTCCTGAAAAAGACTGGGAATGTGCCTGCGGAAAATACCGGGGCATGAAGTATAAAGGGATGATCTGCGACCGTTGTGGTGTGAAAGTGACTCACAGCCGCGTCCGTAGAAAACGTATGGGGCACATCGAACTGGCTGCACCAATTGTGCATATCTGGTTCTTCAAATCCATGCCCAGCCGCCTGGGTGCGTTGTTGAATATGAAAACAACGGCCCTCGAGAAGGTGGTATACTTCCAGGATTATGTTGTCACCGATCCCGGGGATACACCCCTGGAAATGTGCCAGACCATGACCGAAGAAGAAGCACGCCAGAATCAGGCCAAGTATGGTCCCGGCGCCTTTGAAATCGAAATGGGTGCCGAGGCCATCAAGAAACTGCTGATGAGCCTGAACCTGGTTGAATTGTCCGTCAAGCTCCGCAAGGATCTGTTTGAGACAGCCAGTCAGCAGAAGCGCAAAGATTACATCAAGCGTTTGAAGATTGTGGAATCGTTGCGTGACAGTGACAACCGCCCTGAGTGGATGGTGCTGGAAGTCATTCCTGTGATTCCCCCCGATCTGCGTCCTCTGGTGCTGCTGGATTCAGGCAACTTTGCCACCAGCGACCTGAACGACCTGTATCGTCGAATTATTAACCGCAACAACCGATTGAAAAAGCTGGTCGACCTGAATGCACCTGAAGTCATTGTGCGGAACGAAAAACGCATGCTGCAGCAGTCGGTCGATGCGTTGTTTGACAACAACCGCTGCAAGCGTCCGGTTCTGGGTTCTTCCAACCGGCCTCTGAAGTCGCTGACAGACATGATTAAGGGTAAGCAGGGACGTTTCCGTGAAAACCTGCTGGGTAAACGTGTTGACTATTCAGCACGTAGTGTGATCGTGGTGGGGCCTGAACTGAAACTGCATCAGTGTGGTCTGCCCAAGAAGATTGCGTTGGAACTGTTCCAGCCCTTCATCATTCGCCGTTTGAAAGACAGCGGCCATGCCGACACAATCAAGTCTGCCAAGCGCATGCTGGAGCGTAAGGATGAGGACGTGTGGGATATCCTGGATGAAGTCATTCAGAATCACCCCGTGCTGCTGAACCGTGCTCCGACGTTGCACCGGATGGGGATTCAGGCATTTGAACCGATTCTGGTGGAAGGAAACGCGATCCGCGTCCATCCGCTGGTTTGTGGTGGTTTCAATGCCGACTTCGACGGAGACCAGATGGCGGTTCACTTGCCGCTCTCGATTGAAGCCCAGGTGGAAGCGACCACGCTGATGCTGGCGACTAACAACATCTTCAGTCCTTCTGATGGTGCTCCCATTATTCGTCCTTCACAGGATATCGTGATGGGTTGCTACTACCTCACGCTCAAAAAAACAGAGCGTAAGGGGGAAGGGATGATTTTCTCCGGTGTGAACGAAGTGCATGCCGCCTTCCAGCAGCGTCAACTCGACCGCCATGCGATTGTCAAGGTGCGAATGCCTTCTGATAAGCGGATTAAGGGAGATGGGGCAGACGATTTCAAGATGGGTGGTCTGATTGAGACGACTGTCGGGCGTGTGATCTTTAATGATATTCTGCCCCGGAAGATGGCCTTCTACAATCTGACCATGAAGGGACGCGATCTGTCCAACGTGATTTCTGACTGTTATCTGGAACTGGGACGGCGGGAAACGATTAACCTGCTCGACAAGATGAAAGAAACCGGTTTCCGGGAGTCAACTTTGAGTGGTCTGTCCTTCGCAACCAGCGACCTGAAGACCGCGCCGAACAAGGCCAAGGTGATTGGTGATTCTGAAAAGACGGTTCTACAGAAAAATAAACTGTATGACCGTGGTCTGATTACTGCGGAAGAGCGTTATAACCAGGTGCTCGATACCTGGACCCATGCCCGCGAGCTGATTACGACCTCCATGATGCATGAGCTGGAAAACGACTACCGTGAAAACGGCAAGTACGTAAACCCGATCTATCTGATGTCAAACTCAGGTGCTCGTGGTGGTATCGAACAGATGCGTCAGCTTGGTGGTATGCGTGGTCTGATGGCCAAACCGAGTGGGGAAATTATTGAAACTCCCATCAAGGCGAACTTCCGTGAAGGTCTGACCGTACTGGAGTACTTCAGTTCGACTCACGGTGCACGAAAAGGTCTGGCGGATACGGCGTTAAAAACGGCGGACTCCGGTTACCTGACACGTAAGCTGGCAGATATCTGTCAGAACGTGGTGGTCACCGAGCACGACTGTGGTACAACCCAGGGCATGACCCGCGGGGTAGTCTACCGTGGTGAAAAAGTTGAAATGAGCCTGACCGATGCGATTCGTGGTCGTGTCAGTCGTACGAACATTGTCGACCCGATTACCGACGAAGTGATTGTGCGTGAAAACGAACTGATCACCGTTGAGATTGCCCGTCGCATTGAAGAAATGGGGCTGGAGAAAATTCAGGTCCGCAGTCCAATGACTTGTGAATCCTCACTGGGGCTCTGCCGACTGTGTTACGGGATGGACCTGTCGACCGGTTCGCTGGTTGAGGAAGGTCTGGCTGTCGGGATTATCGCCGCACAGAGTGTGGGTGAACCTGGTACTCAGCTGACAATGCGTACGTTCCACATCGGCGGAACTGCTTCCCGCGAAGTGGAAGAAAACGAGATTCGTACCCGCCGTGCCGGTAAAGCAACCTTTGCCCGTATCCGATCTGTTGTCAACAGTGAAGGTCTGAGTGTTGTGCTGACGCGAAACGGGGAAGTCGTGATCAACGATCCCAAGGGACGTGAACTCGAGCGGTATACCATTCCGAACGGTGCCACCCTGATGGTCAATGAAGGTGATGAGCTGTCCGAAGGTCAGGTCATCTGTCAGTGGGACCCGCACTCCATCTCGATCCTGGCCGAAGTGGGTGGCCGTGTCCGGTATGAAGAGTGTGTGGAAGGTAAGACCATTCGTACGGACAAGGACCCCAGTGGTCACGTCCGACGTTCGATCATTGAACATAAAGGTGAGCTGCATCCGCAGATTATCATCGAAGACGGTACCGGGAAAATTCTCGACTTCTACTACCTGCCTGAAAAAGCAAGCATCGAAGTGGAAGAGGGTGCACAGATCACTGCTGGTACGGTGGTCGCCAAGAATCCCCGCGAATCTTCCGGTACCCAGGATATCACCGGTGGTCTGCCTCGTGTGACGGAGCTGTTTGAAGCACGTCGTCCGAAGGACCCCTCGGTTCTGGCCGAGATCGACGGCGAAGTAGAATTCGTTCCAGAAAAGAAACGTGGTAAGCGAATCGTGATTGTGCGTGGTGAAGACGGAACCGAAGTGGAACACGTCATTCCTCACGGTAAGCATCTGCTGGTTCACGCGGGCGACCTGGTGAAAGCCGGTGATGCTCTGGTGCGTGGTCCTCTGGTGCCTCACGATATTTTGCGTGTGAGTGGTACCGAAGCGGTGCAGCAGTACCTGCTGCATGAAATTCAGAACGTCTATCGTGCACAGCGTGTGACGATCGACGATAAGCATCTGGAAATCATTATTTCCCGCATGTTGAGCAAGGTGATGGTGGAAGATGTGGGTGATACCAATCTGCTGCCGGGCATCGTGCTCGACAAGCTGACCTTCCAGCAGATCAACGAAGATACCAGTGCCTGTGTCAAGGTTGTGGATTCGGGTGATACCGACTTCCAGCCGGGCGACCTGGTACCCCTGGCGACCATTGAAGAAGTGAATGCCCAGGTAGAACTGGCAGGGCAGGGTCCCGCCAGCTTCACCAAGCCGCGACCGGCGTCTGCCAGTTCGCAGCTGCTGGGGATTACCAAGGCTTCCGTGCAGAGCGAAAGCTTTATCTCGGCTGCCAGTTTCCAGGAAACCACTAAGGTACTGACCGAAGCTGCTCTGGCAGGTCGTGTTGACTACCTGGTTGGTCTGAAAGAAAACGTGATTCTGGGGCACCTCGTGCCGGCAGGAACCGGCTTCTACCAGCATCAGACTGCCGAAGTACGAATCCGACCGGAGGCTCTGGAAGAACTGAAAGCAGAAAAAGAACGGATTCTGGCAGCACGCATGAGCCTGCTGAACGAAGTGACGCCTGATAAACCGGTTCCCCTGGGAGGCGGTCAGGAAGTGGAAGATTATGGGCAGGGAGGGGCTGATACCTCAGTAGAAAATACTCCCCCCAGTCCGAATCCTTATGAAGAATAAGGTGTAGCAGTCCGAACGATATTGTGGTTCAGTCGATTGCCTTTGATCAGAAATTGGATCAGGTGTGAGACTTGACGGATGCGTTTGGGCTGGATACATTGTCCCGTTCCTGTCTCCGGTGAGAGGTACGGAAAAGATGCGAATTAAGTGGTCATTTGTTTCGATGACTGCATGTCAATAAAAGTGTTTATTGTAGTTCAAGTTTTGAACGAAGATGGATTGTTTCAGATGCCAACGATTAATCAGTTGATTCGTAAGCCAAGAAAAAAACAGATCTCCAAGAGTAAAACTCCTCTGCTGGAAGGTTGTCCGCAGAAGCGTGGGGTCTGTCTGCAGGTGAAAACCGTCACCCCGAAAAAGCCGAACTCCGCCTTGCGTAAAGTGGCTCGTGTCCGTCTTTCCAACGGGAAAGAACTGACAGCTTATATTCCGGGTGAAGGTCACAACCTGCAGGAGCACTCGATTGTGCTGGTGCGTGGTGGTCGTGTCCGCGACTTACCGGGTGTTCGCTACAAGGTCATCCGTGGTGTTCTGGATACACTGGGCGTGAATGATCGTCGTCAGGCACGCAGCCGTTACGGTACCAAGCGTCCTAAGTAAGCCTTGGTTTCAATACTTACATTTAATATTTGATCACATTTGTCGGTGTTCTGTCGGGGCACTGAAATTACTGTCAGAGGAAAAGTTGGAATGGGCAAGAAGTTTACAGCCAGTGCGACTCAGCTGAAGCCAGATCCGCGGTTCAATTCGCTGCTGGCTTCCAAGTTTGTTAACTGCCTGATGCACGATGGCAAGAAGAGCGTTGCTCAAAACGTCTTTTATGATGCCTTGGAGCGTATCAAGGAAAAGGTTCCCGATGTTGAGCCGATCGAGGTCTTTACGCAGGCTGTAGAGAACGTAAAGCCCAGCGTGGAAGTTCGATCCAAACGCGTCGGTGGTGCGACTTACCAGGTTCCTACTCCCGTGAATCCCAAGCGTCAGCAGACCCTGGCGATTCGCTGGATTCTGGCAGCAATTCGTGGCAAGAAGGGACGTCCGATGGAGGTTCGTCTGGCCGATGAAATCATGTCCGCTCATAAGAAAGAGGGGACAGCCATGACAACACGTGAGAATATTCATCGAATGGCTGAAGCGAACAAGGCATTTGCTCACTTCGCCTTCTCACGCTAAGGCAAGTTAATCGATCATTAAGACGCACTGGTATGGCTCTCGCGCCATTACTTTGTGCGTCTTTTTTTTTGATACCGGGCGTACGTGGAAAAAGTAAGATCTGGTTTGTGTGAGTTGGATTTCAGGCAGAAGCGGTGTGTTGCTGTCTGAATGGTGTGTTGGCAATTTTGTGAATGGGATGAACAGGGTAAGATGTCAGCTTCAATAGATCATATCAGAAACATCGGGATCATTGCTCATATTGACGCCGGTAAGACGACGACCACGGAGCGCATTCTGTATTACGCAGGTGTTGTGCACAGGCCCGGTGGTGTCGATGAAGGTACCACGGCGACCGACTTTGATGAAGAAGAGGCGAAGCGAGGGATTACGATCTACTCGGCGGCGATTACCTGTCATTGGAAAGGGTATTCGATCAATATCATCGACACGCCGGGGCACGTCGATTTTACGGCCGAGGTGGAGCGGAGTCTGCGTGTGCTGGACGGTGCTGTGGTGGTATTCAGCGCGATGGAAGGTGTCGAGGCGCAGAGCGAAACGGTCTGGCGGCAGGCGGATAAGTACAACGTGCCCCGCATCTGTTTCATCAATAAGATGGATCGCATCGGTGCCAGTTTCAATCGCACGTTTGAAGAGATTAAGCGTCGTCTGCGCGCCAACCCGGTGGCATTGCAGATACCGATCGGGGAGGGTAGTACCTCCACGGGGGTTTCGTTTGAAGGCGTGATTGATCTGATCAAAATGAAATCGCTTTACTATGACAAGGATTCGATGGGCTCCAGTTTTGAGGTCCGGGAGATTGCTGACGAGTATCTGGAGCAGGCCCAGGAGTGGCGCTGCAAGATGCTGGAGGCTGTCGCTGAGCTGGACGAGAAGGTGCTGGAGCAGTATTACGAGACAGAAGATATTCCGGAGGCAGATCTGCTGCGTCTGTTGAGGGAGGCGACATTGCGGGGGGATCTGCAGCCAACGTTTTGTGGTTCTTCTCTGAATTTTATCGGCGTGCAGCCGGTACTGGATGCAGTGGGCGAATTTCTGCCCAGTCCGCTGGATCGGCCACCTGTCGAAGGGATTAATCCTCAGCCCAAAAAGCGGGGTGGTGAAGCTGGAGAACCGGAAACGCGGGCGACTTCAGTGGATGAGCCTATGTGTGGGCTGGTGTTTAAGATTCAGACAGACAAGCATGGCGATTTATGTTTTATCCGTGTTTACTCGGGACAATTGAAGAGTGGGACGCGGTTGCTCAATGCACGAACTGGCAAGAAGGAGTTGATCAGTCAGCTCTGGCGGGTGCATGCCGACTCGCGGGAAAAAGTAGAAACGGACAGTATTGATGCCGGTGATATTGCCGGTGTGATCGGGCCGAAAGATGCCGTTACCGGTGATACGTTGTGTGATATTAAGCATCCGATATTGCTGGAAAGTATTTCGTTTCCTGAGACAGTAATTTCGATGGCAGTGGAGCCTGAGTCGAGTGCGGATCGAAAAAAACTGGAAGAGACCCTGGTGAAGCTGTCTCGTCAGGATCCGACATTTAAGGCGATTCCCAACGAAGAGACTGGCCAGACGATTGTGTCCGGTATGGGTGAATTGCATCTGGAAGTATTGCGAAACCGGATGCAGAAAGAATTCAATTTGAGCGTGCGTGTGCACAAGCCTCGCGTCAGTTATCGCGAAACCGTTTCGGCTGCTGTTGAAAAAAGGGTTGAGTTCAATCGTCCGTCAGCGAACGGGAATCTGTATTTCTGCGTGAAGTTGCGGCTGGAGCCGTTTAAGGGGGATGTGCCGGTTTCGATTGCCAGTAAATTGAAGCCGGAAGATCTGGATCCCGGCCTGGTCAAGGTGATGATGGACACATTGCGGATGGGTGTTGACGGCGGCGGGCAGGTTGGATTTCCACTGATGAACGTGCAGTTTACCGTGCTGGAGGCGCATTCCCGTGAGGGGGAAACAAATGATGCGGCGGTTGAAGCTGCAGTTTCAGAGGCGTTGCATGGTTGCATTATGGATGCGAAAATGCAGTTGCTTGAGCCAATCATGAAGATGGAAGTCGTGACTCCCGATGAGTTTCGTGGAAATATCCAGGCAGACCTCAGTTCGCGAAATGCCAGTGTGCTGAATAGTGAGTGGCGGGGAGATTTGTGTGTGATGGAGGTTGAGTCACCGTTATCTCAGTTGTTCGGATATTCTACCCAGATTCGCAGCTTGTCGCAGGGGCGTGCTTCATTCTCCATGGAGCCTTTGAAGTATGCGCCAGCGCCTCCAAGTGTCTTAAAAGAGATGATTGGATAATTTTTGAAAAATCATGGGGTGGGTCGCTTGGTATCCAGCGGGAGAGAGTGTAACTTGTCTCCTCTGCGAAGCTGAAAACTGTAAGCAGTATTCAGATTAACAGTTGCTGATGTGCTTTCCTGGTGAAGAAGTCAGAATTTCAGAAAAAGCGTTTTAAGCTTTGGTGGGGTTGTTGACAAGCGGTGAAGGTCTCATTAGTATTGCTCGCTTCCCCGTGCGAGAATCGTATCTAAACGGGGTAAGAGACTAATTTTAAAGAAGGAAATTATTGGTGGCCGTTGCGAGTCAAGAGCGAATTAGAATTCGCATGGAAGCTTATGATCACTCCGTTTTGGATCAGTCGGCAGCAGATATTGTTGATACCGCGAAGCGAACCGGTGCGATCGTGCATGGCCCTATTCCGTTGCCAACGAGAATTGAGCGATATACGGTTCTGAAGGGGCCGCATATTGACAAGAAATCTCGCGAGCAGTTTGAAATTCGGACTCATAAGCGTTTGGTTGATATTTTGTCTCCAACCGGTAAGACGATTGATGCTTTGAATAAATTGTCGTTGCCTGCTGGGGTTGATATTAAAATTAAGGCGTCCGCTGGCGGAAACTAGTCTTTTATCGGTTTTCGTTATGATGCTCGCGGTGTCGGTTTAGTGCCGGTGTCGCTTGATTGTTTAGGGATCCAGCTTTTAGCTGGTGGTGCTATGCTTTCTGCTGCCTTTAGTGGCGGTGTTCATGGAAGCTTTGTTCCCGTTGTTTAAGGGTGATGAGTATGCCTGTCGGTCTGCTGGGTAAAAAGGTCGGAATGACGCAAATTTATGATGACGGGGTTATGGTCCCGGTCACTGTGATTCAGGCTGGTCCTTGCCATGTCCTCCAGGTGCGTACTTTGGACACGGATGGGTACGAGGCGGTTCAGGTTGGTTTTGAAGATAAACCACGCCGATTGGCCGCTCGTAGTGAGCGTGGTCATGTAGCGGCACTGGACAGCAAGCGTCAGAAGAAGCGAGCAGAGTCCGGTGTGGCTGTTGTTGATAAAGCAGGTTGCGAACCCAAACGGTTTGTAAAAGAATTTCGCACCGATGGTGAAGACCATGGCTGCGAAGTCGGTGGTGAGCTGACGGTGTCCGTCTTCGCTGATGTGCCTTTCATTGATGTGATTGGTACCAGCAAGGGGCGTGGCTTCGCCGGTGTAATGAAAAGACATAATTTCTCAGGCCAGCGGGCCACTCACGGTGTGAAGCGTGTGCATCGGCATGGTGGTTCTATTGGTATGAGTGCCGATCCTTCGCGTGTTCTTAAGGGGACGCGCATGGGTGGTCGATATGGTGGCAAGCAGATCACTGTCAGGCATTTGAAAGTGGTTCGGGTTGATGAGGAGAACGGTGTTCTCCTGGTCCGGGGTGCTGTGCCAGGCCCGAATGGGGGCGATCTGGTGATTCGTCATACTAACAAGTATTAGTTTTTTGAGTGTTTGAAGTACTTAGTGTAGTTCTGCCTTATATAAATGGTGTCGAAATGATTTCTGTTGCAATTCAAGATAAAGCTGGCAAAGAAGTGGGCAAATATGAATTTGAGTCCACGGAATTAGCCAATGGAATCAATCGCCAGTTGCTGCATGACGTGGTCGTGATGTATGAGGCGAACAAGCGAATTGGTTCTTCAAAGACTAAGAGTCGCGGTATGGTTGTTGGTAGTACCAAGAAGCTGTATCGTCAGAAAGGAACCGGGCGGGCCCGAGCTGGTGCTTCCCGGACTCCTGTCAGACGTGGTGGTGGTCATACTTTTGCGAAGACTCCAAAAGACTGGAGTTATCGTCTGCCTAAGAAGGCTGTTAAGCTGGCAACCCGGATGGCAATTTTGAGCAAATTTGAGGATGAGCAGGTAACGCTGATTGATGAGCTGGCGTTGCAGGCTCCAAAGACAAAAGAAGTCGCAGGCGTGCTGAAGGCACTGGGGTTATCCAGTACCAGTTGTCTGTTGACGGTTGAAGGGCATGATCCTGTGGTATGGAAATCTGCTCGCAATATTGCAGGAGTACAGGTTTCACCTGCAAGCGACCTGAATGCTTATGATGTTCTGCATCAGCGGCAGATGGTTCTGACAAAGTCAGCCCTGGATCGGTTGCTTGGTCGGGTTGAAGAATAGTTTACAGGGTTTTCAGTTTAGTCATCCAGTCTGAGTATTGAGGTTAGTTGTTATGTCGGATGGTTCAAAAAAAGGCGTTCAGCTGGAGCCGTATCAGGTCGTCATCCGGCCATTGGTGACAGAAAAAGGGACTCACCTGTCTGAGTCTTTTAATGCATACACGTTTGTGGTTGATAAGTCTGCCACAAAAACAGATATCAAAAAAGCCGTGTCTGAGCTGTGGAATGTGCGGGTGGTTGGAGTTCGCACGCAGAATCGAGGCGGTAAGCCACGGCGGCATAAGTATAAAGTTGGTTATACAAAATCGTGGAAGAAGGCGATTGTTGAACTGCATGAGGATGATCGTATTTCATTCTTTTAAGCCTTATTTTGTATAGGGGTCAGTCAAAACAATTCGTGATCTGGTTTTGAAGCCAATAAAGTAATTGAGGAACTAAATTATGGGAATCCGATTCTACAAGCCAGTAACGCCAGGTCGGCGTGGTGCGTCGGTGAGCGATTTTGCAGCGATTACAGATCGTAAAAAAGCTCCTGAGAAATCCCTGCTGGTGCGATACAAGAAAAAAGGTGGACGGAATAACCAGGGCGTAATCACTGCTCGTCACCGTGGTGGTGGACACAAGCGGATGTATCGTCTGATTGACTTTCGTCGTAACAAAGATGGCGTACCAGCCAAGGTAAATGGGATTGAATACGATCCGAACCGTTCAGCGCGGATTGCCCTGCTGCACTATGTCGATGGAGAAAAGAGATACATTCTGGCTCCGGAAGGCTTGAAAGCCGGTGACACTGTTGTCAGTGGAGAAAAGGTAGAACCAAACGTCGGGAACTGCATGCCTATGTCAAGCATTCCCCTGGGTTCAACAATACATAATGTGGAGATGCAACCTGGTCGTGGTGGTCAGCTCTGTCGCAGTGCTGGTACCTCTGCCGTGTTGAATGCTCGTGAAGAAAACTGGGCACAGGTGACTCTGCCATCCGGCGAAGTACGTCGTATTCCCAGTTCCTGCCGGGCAACAATTGGCGAAATTGGAAACTCGGAACATACAAAAGTGGTCTTGGGTAAAGCGGGTCGTAAACGTTGGTTGGGGCGTCGTCCTCATGTGCGTGGTACCTGTATGAACCCGGTTGCTCACCCGATGGGTGGTGGTGAAGGTCGTAATTCAGGCGGTCGTCATCCCTGTAGCCCGACTGGTAAGCTTGCCAAAGGTGGAAAGACCAGAAAGAGGAAAAAGGCTTCTTCAAAGGCGATCATCCGGCGTCGTAAGTCACGTCGTTATGGTCAGCTGAAGCTCTGATTTCGTTTTTTAATTTTAATTTACAGTGTAACTATCTGTTTTCGATAATTGAGGACAAGTTTTATGGGTCGCTCTCTGAAAAAAGGGCCATATGTTGACGTTAAGCTTCTTAAGAAGATTGAGAAGTTGAACGAGTCGGGTAAAAAGACACCGATCAAAACATGGGCTCGTGCTTCAACGATTGCTCCGGAGTTTGTAGGTCATACATTCCTGGTGCATAACGGGCGCGCTCACTTAAACGTGTATGTAACGGAAGAAATGGTCGGGCATAAGCTGGGTGAATTCTCGCTGACCCGAAACTTCCGCGGCCATACGATGAAGAAAAAATAAGCGTTTGTGTTTGTTGTTGTTGCGGCTGTAAAAGCCGATAACCGATAGAATTATGCAATAGTTGAAGTGGAGTAATTGTCATGGGGCAAGTTCGAGCAATGCATCGATTTGCACGAATATCAGCAACAAAGGTTCGTCCTTTTGCAGACCTGGTTCGAGGTATGACTGCTTCAGAAGGTTTGGATTCGTTGAAATACATTCCAAACCGGGGAGCACGTTTTCTTGAGAAGGTTATCAAGAGTGCAATGGCGAATGCTGAAGACAAGGGTGCTCGCAATGTAGAAGGTTTGAAAATCACTGAAGCCCGCGTTGATGGCGGTCCGATGTTCAAACGTATTCAGCCCCGTGCCCGAGGAATGGCCTACACGATCCGTCGTCGTATGGCTCATATTCATGTTGCTATTGAAGCTCCTGAGCTGCCTTAGTACTGACTTTATTTTTCACACAACTGTTGTCACAAATAACTGAAACTCAACCAGAAATACTTAAAGGATAACCTGTATCATGGGGCAAAAAGTTCGACCAACCGGATTTCGAGTCGGCGTGGTAGAAGACTGGAGAAGTCGGTGGTATGCCTCCAAGAAAGACTTCGGGGCACTGCTGGTTGAAGATCAGAAGGTCCGGAAGTTTATTCAGACCAAATACAAATTTGCCGGTATTCCCAAGGTCGAGATCGAACGAACTCGTGACCAGGTTGTCGTGCATTTGTTTACAGCCCGCCCGGGGATCATCATCGGTCGTAAAGGGCAGGAAGTAGATCGGTTGAAAGCAGAATTGGAAGATCTGACCGGTCGTCGGATGGAACTGAAGATTATTGAAGTTGATAATGCACTGCAAAGTGCAGCTCTGGTTGCGGAAGATATTGCTCAGCAGTTGTCTAAGCGTGGTAGCTTCCGTCGAACCATTAAACGTGCCCTGGACCAGGTAATGGAAACGGGCGTTCATGGAATTAAAATCGAGCTTTCCGGTCGATTGGGTGGAGCAGAGATGTCACGGCGTGAAAAAGCAAGCCGTGGCTCAATTCCACTCTCGACTCTGCAACGTCATGTTGACTACGGATTCCGCGAGGCACACACCACCTTCGGAGTTATCGGAGTGAAAGTCTGGATCGACCTTGGTGATTATTCAGATGAGGAGAATCGCGATGGCTCTGATGCCAAAGCGGGTCAAGCACCGCAAAAGCCAAAGAGGACGCATAAAAGGTAATGCGACACGTGGTAACACTGTTGCCTTTGGTGAATGGGGCTTACAATCTCTGGACCCTGGGCACATAACAGCACAAACCATTGAAGCCTGCCGAATTGCAGCGACACAATATGTTCGAGGTGAAGGTAAACTTTACATCCGGATTTTCCCCCAGAAGTCGGTTACATCCCGACCTCTGGAAACCCGTATGGGTAAGGGAAAAGGGGAACCGGATCACTGGGTTGCCGTCATTAAGCCGGGCACTGTGTTGTTCGAACTGGCTGGCGTTTCGCATGAAGCAGCTAAACGCTGTTTCGCGCGTGTTGCACACAAGTTGCCAGTAAATGTAAAGCTGATTCAACGTCGGCCTTCCATTTAAACTGGTTGATTACTGGTTATTATCAATTACATCACTTCGGTCCTGTCAGCCTGATGCTGACAGATCGAAAAACATCATTGGGTTTTACTGATGACCAAAGCGAGTGAATTACGCGAGATGAATGACGAGCAATTGTCTTTCGCTCTGCAGGAAACACAAAAAGAGTTGTTTCAGTTGCGGTTCCAGGCAGCAACGGAGCGGCTTGATGCACCTAGTAACATTAAGCGGCTCCGACGCGAGATTGCCCGTATTCAGACAATCCGTCGTGAACGTGAATTAAGTCAGCAGAATAATGCTTAAGCAGGCTCGTTAAGGTAAGAAAATGCGAAAAATACTGACAGGCACCGTAGCCAGTTCGAAAATGGACAAGACTTTACGAGTCGAAATTCAGCGACGATACCGTCATCCTATTTACGGTAAAACCGTTCGTGGCCGGACTGTCTGCCATGTGCATGATGAAAAAAATGAAGCACAGGAAGGGGACACCGTCGAAATTGTCGAAAGTCGCCCCCGTTCAAAAACAAAACGTTGGGATTTGATCCGGGTTGTCGAGAAGAAGCAGGACTGATTTCGTCCAGCACTTCTGAGATTTCGGGTTCATTTAATAATACAAAGACAAAGATCAGGTAGACCTCATCTTTTGGTTGATAAGGAACAGGCAAAGCCATGATTCAGATGCAAACCGATCTGGATGTATGTGATAATTCGGGTGCCAAAGTTGCGCGCTGCATTAAAGTGCTGGGCGGAACCGGGCGACGAACTGCTGAAGTAGGCGACGTCATTGTCGTCAGCATCCAGAAAACTCTGGCTGGCAGTAACATTAAAAAAGGTCAGGTATTACGTGGCGTGATTGTTCGGACCAGGTATCCCTGCCGTCGCGATGATGGCAGTTATGTTCGGTTCGACCGGAATGCAATGGTTTTAATCGATGGCGAGGGCAATCCTCGGGGAACACGTATTTTTGGCGCAGTGGCTCGAGAGCTTCGTGAACGCAAATATATGAAAATTATTAGCCTGGCAAACGAGGTAGTCTGAGAATGAAGATACGACGTGGCGATTCAGTGATTGTAATCACCGGAGCAGATGCAGGCGATACTCCCAGGCGAGTACTGCAGGTAGTTGCCGGCGGTAAAAAGCTGACCGTGGAAAATGTGAATCGGGTTTTCAAGCACGTGAAACGTGGTCATCCCAAGAGTCCTCAAGGGGGACGTCTTGAAGTGGAAATGCCGATCGATATTTCGAACGTGAAGTTTTATTGTGAAGCCTGTAGTTCAGCATCCCGAGTTGGTTATCGCTATACAGCTGATGGCAGCAAGGAACGATTCTGTAAGAAGTGTAGTGCATCGCTGGGGGCAATCAGCCCTGCGAACGCAAAATACCAGAAACAATAATCAGATTTTGTAGTTTTCAGTAAGGAAGATTGTTCCGAGAGTTCGGCCAGTCTGAAGCAAAACAATGGCAATACCAACATTATTAAAACAATATCGTGAAGAGATTGTACCAGCCCTGAAAGAACAACTGGGTCGTACCAATGTGCATTCACTGCCACAGATTGAAAAGGTGGTAATCAGCATGGGGATCGGTGCAGCCAACCAGGATCGGAAACGCCTGACCGAAGCTGCAGATCACATGACATTACTGGCTGGTCAGAAATCTCAGATTACACGTGCCCGTCAGTCTGTCGCCGGTTTCAAACTGCGTGAAGGTCAGGAAATTGGTTGCCGGGTGACACTGCGTGGAAACCGGATGTATGAATTTCTGGAACGCCTGATTTCACTGGCTCTGCCTCGTGTACGCGACTTCCGCGGGATCAACCCGAAAGCCTTCGATGGCAGAGGAAACTACAGCCTGGGCCTGAATGAATCACTGGTCTTTCTTGAAATTGATCCAGATTCCGTAAAAAATACACAGGGTATGAATATTACGATCGTCACCACAGCTTCTAACAATGAAGAAGGATTTCTTCTGTTAAAAGAGCTGGGAATGCCGTTCCGTAAATAACCCGTTTTGAATTGTCTATACAAATAATAACAGTATCACCTGAATGGTAGATTGTCGGAGAATTATAGTGAGGGTAGCCAGCTAATGATGACAGACCCTATTGCAGATATGCTGACACGAATTCGTAATGCACTGCAGATTGAACGGCCTTTTGTTGATATTCCTGCTTCCAATATCAAGGTTGCCATTGCCGGTGCCTTGCAGCGGGAAGGTTACATCTGGGACTTTGAAGTGATCGAAAACAGTCCGCAGAACATTTTACGGGTGAATCTGAAATACGGTCCCAACGGGGAACGCGTCATTCAGAAGATCTACCGTGAAAGTAAACCTGGTCGTCGTAATTACCAGGACCTGCGATCCATGCCGGAAGTTCTGCAGGGACTGGGAGTCAGCATTCTTTCGACCAGCAAGGGTGTTCTGAGCAATCGTGAAGCAAAACAACAGGGTGTCGGCGGCGAATTACTCTGCACTATCTGGTAGTATCGATGTTTATCCAGGCGGGCGAACCTTGTTCTGCTGCCTTTAATTTAACTGGAATTTGAAGTTATGTCTCGAATCGGTAAAAAGCCAGTTCCCGTTGCTGCTGGAGTGGAAGTCAAAGTTGACGACACCTCGATTTCCGTCAAGGGAAAACATGGTGATCTGTCCTTTGCATTTCATCCATCAATGACGGTTGAACTTGATTCGGAAACGAATGAAATTAATGTGATTCGTCCTGATGATTCCCGCCAGAGCCGTGCTCTGCATGGTCTGACCCGGGCGTTGATTGCCAATATGGTTCAGGGTGTAGAAACTCCGTTTGTACGGAAACTGGAAATTCAGGGTGTTGGTTACCAGGCCTCTCTGAATGGCAACAAGTTGAGCCTGCAGGTCGGGTTTGCCAACACGATCGTACTGGAAGTTCCAGCAGGTGTGATTTGCGAATTACCAAGCAGCACCAATATTGTCCTGACCAGTGCAGACAAGCATGCTGTCGGTCAGTTTGCAGCAAATATTCGTAGCGTACGTCCTCCGGAACCTTACAAAGGTAAGGGGATTCGTTATGAAGGTGAATATGTACGGCGTAAAGCTGGTAAGGCATTTGCTAACTAGTACAATCTTCACCTGGCTGTTTAAGCAGTCAGTCAGCGGTCTGATATTCAGGCGATACTGTTTTTGAAAAGATGACGGTAAAATGAAACTAGAAAAAACACTGAAAAAGCAGAAACAACGGCGTTCGTTCCGCATTCGCAATACGGTTCGTAAAACGGGTCGTTTACGGTTATCTGTATATCGAAGCAATAACCATATCTATGCTCAGCTGATTGATGATACAGCTGGTGTGACCCTGGTCTCCGCCAGCACGAAAGACAAAAGTCTGGCTGGAGAGATTGAGAATGGCGGAAACATTGCCGCTGCCGAAAAAGTAGGTAAGCTGATTGGCGAACGAGCTGTGGAAAAGGGGATTAAAGAAGTCGCCTTTGATCGTGGCCCTTACCGTTACCACGGGCGTGTTGCTGCCCTGGCTGATTCTGCCCGCAAAGCCGGACTGGATTTTTAATAGAGACAACACTCAATACGGGTTGGAGAAGATACCGTGTCAAAAGATGGTTCAAAGCAAACACCAGAAACAGTCATTCAAATCCGCCGTTGTGCCTGCGTGGTCAAGGGGGGACGTCGATTCAGTTTCACCGCTCTGGTTGTTGTCGGCGATAAAGAAGGTCGTGTGGGCTGGGGATATGGCAAAGCCATCGAAGTACCACTGGCAGTCGATAAAGCGGTCAAGCAGGCCAACCGCAGTATGATTAAAACAAACATAATTGAAAATACGGTACCCCACGAAGTGGTTGGCCGTTTTGGTTCTGCCCGTGTGCTGCTGTTACCCGCCCGTCCTGGTACTGGTATTATTGCCGGAGCTGGAGTTCGAGCCGTGGTCGAAGCTGCCGGTATTACTGATATTTATACAAAGAGTCGTGGTTCCAATAATCCAATCAATGTCGTGAAAGCGACCATCGATGGACTCTCAAAACTGCGAACCCGGGAAGACATTGCACGTTTGAGAGGAGTAGAAGTCTAATGATTATTGATGACGTCCATCGCGGAATAAAAAAGAATAAGAAAAAGAAGCGTGTTGGCCGTGGACCTGGTTCCGGTCACGGTAAAACTTCCACCCGTGGTGAAAACGGTTACGGAAGCCGCTCTGGTTCCTCTCGTCGTACCAGCTTTGAAGGGGGACAGACTCCCCTGGCAATGCGGGTTGCAAAACGGGGCTTCAATAACAAGCAGTTCGCGAAAAAAGTCGCTGTTGTCAATGTGGCTACTTTAGAGCAGGCATTTGAAGCAGGGGCAGAAATTACCCCAGAAGTGCTGGCTGAAAAAGGTCTGGCCAAAGGTCGTTTCGATCAGGTGAAAATCCTGGGGAACGGAGACCTGACCAAAAAGTTCACCGTATCCGCTCACCTGTTTTCTGCGTCTGCTGAATCTAAGATTCAGGCAGCTGGCGGAACTGTCAGTCGCGTTTTGTCATAAGTAATTTCATTCAAGGACTTGATCTCAGCAGTTAAGAATACGATTCCCCTTTTCTTGCGGATTCGCTAAAATCCACAGCAAAGTTTTAAATCAATGCCTGCTGAATTATGACACAAAGGATCGCTACTTATGCTCGGTAAATTATTAGTTCTGTTCAAAATTCCCGAGCTTCGTAAAAAAATTGTCCTGACGCTGGGGCTGTTGGCCATTTACCGGATGGGGTTCTGGATTGCTCTCCCTTTCGTCAATCAGGCACAGCTTTCAGAAACGCTGGTTGATTTACAGAGCCAGCAGGGTGGTATCGGACAGGTGATGCAGGTCATCTCCCTGTTTTCCGCTTCAAATATTGGCCAGAGTACCATCTTTGGTCTGGGCATTATGCCTTATATCTCTGCTTCGATTATCTTCCAGTTGATGGGGACGGTCTATCCACCCCTTGAGCGACTCCAGAAAGAAGGAGAAGCGGGACGGAAGAAAATTAATGAATATACACGTTATGCAACGGTTGTAATTTGTCTGGTACAGAGTTTTTTCTGGATTCGTACGCTGGCCGGCGGGTTTGGCTCGGGTACCAGTCTGATTCTGGATGGGTACCAGGGATTATATTTCCAGATTGTGGCCACCATTACCATGACCACGGGAACAGTCTTCCTGATGTGGATTGGTGAGCAGATTGATGCCTACGGCATTGGTAACGGGATCAGTCTGCTGATTATGGCGGGTATTCTGGCCCGGATGCCTCAAGCTGGCTGGAGTCTGATTGAGCCTGCCTTCGAAAAGGGGATCGCTCTGGGTACCGATACCGGGATCGACCGCCTGTTGATTCTGGCGCTGGTGTTTGTGTTTGTGGTGGTCTGGGTGATTGCCATTACCCAGGGACAGCGTCGCATTCCCATTCAGTCAGCCAAGCATGTACGCGGTCGCCGGGTTTCCGGTGGTCAGCGTCAGTCACTGCCATTACGCGTCAACCAGGCTGGTGTCATGCCAATCATCTTCGCTTCCAGTCTGCTGATGTTCCCCTACTTTTTATTCCATGGCTTAAGCCAGTACTTTTCCACCTCTGCCTTCTGGGCCATGCTTGATGAAGCATTCCAGCCGATGAGTCGTGGCTTTGTTTACACAATGTCTTATGTCGTATTGATTTACTTCTTCTGCTACTTCTGGACGGCGATTACCTTTAATCCCAAGGATATGGCAGAAAACCTGAAAGATTATGGTTCGTTTATCCCCGGTTATCGTCCAGGGGCTCGAACAGCCGCTTATCTGGAGCAGGTGATGGTTCGTATTACCTATGTAGGTGCCGCGTTCCTGTCACTGGTTGCGATTATTCCCACGCTGGTGTCCACCTGGTTAGGGGTCGACTTCCTAGTGGCGAGTTTTTACGGTGGAACCGGATTACTGATTGTGGTTTCCGTGGTGCTGGATCTGGTCAATAAAATTGACAGTCACCTGGTGATGCGAAACTACTCAGGATTACTGGAGAGCGATCTGTAAAGATTAAACGGGTGAGTCATGGCGAAATTTACCAAAAAAGGTGCGTTTCGCTTGTCGATTCACGTTCGCGGCGTTTATAATTTCCTGATTCGCTCCGCTTCGGAAATTGTACAGGTTTGATACGAAGCCGGAGTTTGCTCATTTTATGGGCGCAATTAATTAAATTTACACGAGTTACATTCAGCGGGAACCTGATTTTCGCCAGTAGTGAGCTCGATTATATCGTGAACCAAAGTTAGATAGAGAAGTCGTAGTACGATGAAAGTCCGAGCCAGTGTTAAGCGGATTTGTGAAAACTGTAAAGTCATTCGGCGAAAAGGGCGGGTCTATGTGATCTGCTCTTCCAACCCGCGCCATAAACAGCGTCAGGGTTAATCGTCTCGAATTCAGTTTCATTGATTTGACTTCAGTTTTTAAATCCAGCGGAGTGAACTAAAAATGCCACGTATTCTCGGTGTTGATATTCCGAACGAAAAGCCTGTTTATGTTTCCCTGACCTACCTGTATGGAATCGGAAAAGTAACCGCGCTAGATATCTGCCACAAGTTAAACATCAATCCTCAGTTGAAAGCCAAAGATCTGACCGACGATGAGTTGAGCCGGATCGTGAATATGCTGGATACCGACTATTCCGTCGAAGGTCAGTTGCGTCGAGCTACGACTCAGGATATTGCCCGACTGCGAGATATCCAGTCTTATCGTGGCATACGTCATCGTCGTGGCCTGCCGGTTCGCGGACAGAATACACAAACCAACGCCCGTACCCGTAAAGGTGGTAAGAAGACCGTTGCCGGTAAAAAGGGTGTTAAGGATGCCCGTCACTAGGCCGTTGAATCCCCTGGATTCCGTTGCCTGTGTCGAGCGAAGAAAAAGATCAGACCGAGGTCGTTGTCAGTTGCGGCGACCTGAGATTAAAACATCCCAAATCATGAGTTTCAGTTTCTGAGTTTAAGCAGACAGAAACATCAGGAGTAGCAGAGTGGCTAAAGTCAAACGAAAAAAAGTGAAACGTCACATCACAAAAGCGGTTGCTTACATCAAAGCAACGTTTAACAACACCACAGTCACAATCACCGACCTGAATGGTGATGTGCTCTGCTGGGCGACTGCTGGAACTTCGGGTTTCAAAGGCAGCCGCAAGAGCACTCCTTTTGCAGCCCAGCGGGCCGCAGAAATCTGTGCTGAAAAAGCATCCAAGTTCGGTGTGAAAGAAATGGAAATTCGTGTTAAGGGACCAGGTTCCGGACGCGAAAGTGCCATCACCGGTTTGCAGACAGCAGGCATCTCAATCCGTGCGATCGAAGATATCACCCCGCTGCCACACAATGGCTGTCGTCCCCCGAAAAAACGACGTGTCTGAACCAGTACTTCTGGTAACATCGCGAGCCGCTTTAGCAGCCGCAACAAATTTGGATTTAAAATAACTGGAACATCGATCTGACATCATGTTCTATTGACTGTGTTCTTTGGAGATTATTTCAATGCGAATCCGTTGGCGAGGACTGGAATTACCAAGCCGTGTCATCCCTGATCGGGACTCAATGACATCAACTTATGGTATGTTTGTAGCCGAACCATTCGAGCGTGGATTCGGTGCAACCATTGCCAACAGTCTGCGACGAATCCTGCTTTCCAGCCTGGAAGGCAGCTCGGTAACCCGCGTGAAAATTCAGGGTGTGCAGCACGAATTCACGACAATCCCCGGTGTCGTGGAAGACATCACTGAGATCTGTCTGAACCTGAAATCTCTGATCGTCAAAAACTCCAGCTCCACCTCCAAGACTCTGCGTATTGAAAAGCACGAGCGGGGTGTTGTGACGGGCGCTGATGTTATCACTGACGATCAGGTTGAAGTTATCAACAAAGACCTGGTGATTGCCACCATGACGGATGACGTTCCCCTTAACATGGAACTGACCATCGAGAACGGCCGCGGATATTCACCTGCTTCGGAACATGCCCAGCATGATTCAGAAGTCGGCGTAATTCCACTGGATGCCACTTTCTCACCTGTCGTGCGTGTGCGTTACAAAATCGAAGATACCCGTGTTGGTCAGCGTACCAACTACGACAAGCTGATCCTGGAGATCTGGACCAACGGAACTGTCAAGCCTGACATGGCTCTGGTAGAAGCTTCCAAGATTCTCCGTAAGCACCTGAATCCCTTTATTACATACCGCGAGCCCGGCCCGGAAATGCCGCCCGAAGGTGGTCTCAAGGGAATGCTGGATACGACCGGTTACGCTCCGATCGACCTGGAACTGGAAGAAAAACTCAACCAGAGCCTGGCCGAGCTGAACCTGTCCGTACGTGCGACCAACTGTCTGGAATCGGAAGGGATCAATACCGTCCGCGACCTGGTAGGAAAATCAGAAGATCATTTATTACATGTTCGTAACTTTGGGGAAACCACCCTGGTTGAAGTTCGTGAAAGACTGAACCAGATTGGCCTGCGTCTGGGAATGAAGATCCCCAGCTCTTCCTCACAATCGCGTTAATCACTATTGGTTATCGTGTTGCCAGAATAGAATCAACGAGTCTTTTACTCTCAGCAATCAGAATAATTCAGAGTTAAGTCATGCGACACCGAATGAGAGGCCGAAAACTAGGCCGCAATGCATCACACCGTAAGGCTATGTTCCGCAATATGGCGGTGAGCCTCATTAAGACCGTCCGGATTGATGAGGAAGCAGAAAACGCACCTAAGGTTTCTGGTCGTATTACTACGACCGTACAGAAAGCCAAAGAATTGCGACCTTTCATGGAAAAGCTGATCACACTCGGCAAGAAGGCGCAACCTCATCTGGAAAATGCAGCTCAGTACGCCACTGATGCTGAGAAGAATTCCAGTGAATGGAAGACCTGGCGTGAGTCTGAACAGTGGAACCAGTGGAACCAGGCCATGGCACCCGCATTGACTTACCGTCGTCGGGCCTTTGCCGACCTGCGTGATAATGAAGCCGTTGATATTCTGTTCAACGAACTGTCAGAACGCTTTGAAGAACGTACCGGCGGTTACACCCGCATCGTACGTCTGGCAACCGTTCGTCTGGGTGATGCTGGCGAGCAGGCCATCATTGAATTCGTTGGCGAACGCGATCGCGTGAAACCTGTTAAACGCAGCACAACACTCGATAGCGAAGCTGAAACTGCTACCGAAGAAGCTCCTGCCGACGAAACAGCCAGCGAAGAACCTGCTGCTGAAACGGAAGCAGAAGAAACAGCTGCCGCTCCTGAAGCCAGTGCTGAAGCGGCTGAAGAAGACAAAGAAAAAGAAGCGTAAACCTTCGCGGGCCGAATTCGGCTATGCGGAAATTCCGGTTCTCGCTAATATTTATAAGCTAAGAGTATTTCAAATAATCGAAAATACTCTTAGCTTTTTTTACGTATCGGTCAGACGGGTCAGCTGCCCTCGAGTAAATCGTGAACCGGAACTGTGTCCAGTTTTACTGTAGTGTCTCCAGAGGCAATTGGATCGAGTATAAAAGATTGTGAGATGCTATGGTCAGACGCGTGTACTCCAGCATAGTTGTATCGTTGTAGCGGAAAGGATTCTGGCGCAGCATGTCAACGAAGAAGCCCTTTAATTTCAGTCACGCCATGTATCATCTGTGCCGTGATATTTCGCGTCGATTACCTGAGTTTCATCACGTCGACATGGATCGGATCGCGGTTGCTTTCGCGCAGGCCCGTCGTAATGTGCCTTACGGCATGCAGGCCAAGCTCACGCCACTGCGTTTCGAGAATGGTGATCTGCAAACCACCCGCTACGGTCGTAAATGGACGGTGCAGCGGATCTACCAGGATCAGCAGGAAATGTTATACATTCTGACATTTTACCTGCCTCGCTTTCTGAATCATTCCCTGGAAGAAAAACTGATCACCGTGGTGCACGAGCTGTATCACATCAGCCCGGCCTTCGACGGCGACATCCGCCGCCTGGAAGGCCACTACCACGTGCACTCTCACAGCCAGAAAGAATACGACGCCCACATGGCAGTGCTGGTGAAGCAGTATCTGAAACTGAATCCGCCACCCGAGTTGTATGAGTTTCTCAAATGCCGTTTCTCCACACTGCAGAAAAAACATGGCGGCGTCGTGGGTCTGCAGATCCCGATTCCGAAACTGATCCCCGTAGATGACGCACGGATTGCGTAATGCTGTGAGAGCCTGCTGGCCAAAATAGAGCGGGGCTGATTCCAACCGGTTCGAAAATTGTTGCGAACAGGTACCAGATATGTGAAAATATTGATCTGTCCTGGTGTCACTACTTCACTATCTCTGCTAAACGATTTCGATCTGTATCAGTACGATTGAAGGTCAGGAGTTTGAGTATGCAGCGTTCTGGTTTCCTGTTGTCTGCGATCCTGGTTTTTATCCCCGGTGGGATGTTGCTGTATTCCGACTCGAGTGTTTGGGCAGAGGATAAACAAGCGGCTCAATCTGTTTCAGAGTCAGCAGCGACATCATGGCCCGAGCGCAGAAAAGAGATCGAACGTAAATGGCTCGATCTGCTGGGGGACTTTCCAACAGAGGTTCCCGAGCTTCGATCTGAAATGAAACAGGTTGCGCGGGAAGAGGGAATCACGCGTTATCATGTGAGTTTTCAAACGGAGCCCGATGATCGTGTGACGGCCTGGCTGTTAGTTCCGGATGCAGCACGAAAGCGTCCCACACCTGCGATTATCTGTATTCACAGCACCACATTCGGGGCTGGGAAAGACAGCACCATAGGACTGGCAGGCCGGCGGCCCCAGGATCCGCCCCGTGATCCCAAAATTGGTGTGGCTTCAGGGCTGGAGTTGGCACGACACGGTTTTGTCACGTTGAATATTGACCTGCTGACAGACGGCGAGCGAATTAAACCGGGCGAACGGGTGATGGATACCCGGGGGTTTTACCTGAAACATCCTGAATGGTCGATTGTCGGCAAAAATACGTGGGACATCATGCGCAGCGTCGACTTTCTCCAGACGCTTGATTTTGTCGATGGCAAACAGATCGGAGCGATCGGCTGGTCCCTGGGGGGACATACGGCACTGTTCGCAGCAGCATTCGAGCCCCGGATCACAGCCACCATCAGTAATGGTGGCGTGCTGGACTGGCATCGACATGTTGCTGCCTGGTCCCGAAAACCATCCAGCTGGCAGCCCTGGAAGGAAGGGGACCCTCCCTCGAAAAGTGAAGAATTAAAACGACGTTTTGGGTTTTATCCCAATAGCGGCCCTTATATTTATATCAAAAAATTTCGTCCGTATATCGAGGATCAGTCGAAGCCGATTCCGGTCGATTTCGACAGTTTGATGATGATGGTAGCGCCGCGGCCCTTACTGATTATCTCCAGCGAACAGGAATTCTATCGCCATAAAATCTTTCCGAAGTGCCTGAAAGCGTTTGAGGTATATCTGAACTGGCAGGATGTGGAAGGGCTTCCCAGCGCCCTCAAAGCCCGGCAGGAGCGCCTCGGCTATGACCAGACTCTGGAGTATTATGAGACGCAGCACCGAATTGCCCCCGAACGCATCCCCGGGATGCTGAGCCAACTGGGTGCCGCCGATTGTTTCAGCTGGTTCTCTTTTCCAGGCGGACACAGTTATCCAGGCGTCGCCCGACGGTATACCTTCGCCTGGTATGACCGCTGGCTGGGACGAACTTTAGAGTAACGTGCTCGGGTCACGATGCACTTATGAAAGAGCTCCAGGGCAGCATGCGACGGATGGGGGTGGCTTCGATAAATTTCTCTTTTTCAAACTGGTTCCACTGCGCTGAATTACAAGTTGGAAGGTTTGTAGTGATCCAGGAACATGTTCACCGTGGATTTCACGACAGCCTTCTTTTGCGGTGTGGTGAGCGGGGGTTCTTTTCCAATGAGCGGCGGCCAGAAAGCAAAGGACTGGATCAGGCCAAGAAACTGCTTCGCTGCCAGAGTCGGGTCGGGCACTCGTAACAGTCCGGCTTCGTGAGTGGTCTTAAACCAGACTGCTAACTCTGCTTCGACCTGTGTGGTCTCAATCAACATTTCGCTTGCGATTTCGGGCGACTGCAAAAATCGGGAAAGTGTGACGCGTGCCAGATCCTGAAATTCTGTGGAAGTCATCAGTTCCACAGCGGTTTTGCCAATCGCTGTCAGTTGACTGGAAATCGATTTTTTCGGATCAAAGTCGAATTCTTTCATGATCTGGCAGCGAGACATGAGTTCAGCGACAATCGCGGCAAACAGTTCTTCCTTGCTGGGAAAATGATTGTAAACCGTTCTTTTGGAAACAGATGCGACTTCTGCGATTCGGTCCATACTGGTGTTGTCGTAACCCTGTTGCTTCCACTCTGAAACAGCAGCTTCCATAATTGCAGCGCGCTTCCGGTCTGTCAGTCTTGTTTTGTTTCCGGAGGTTTGATTCATAAAAAGTACACTTTGTAGTTTACTCTTCTGATAATATAATTACACTGCACAGTGTAGTTTACTTGCGATTCAATTGAAAGACCATTTTGGGATCACAAAAGTATGTCCGGCTCTCGACTCGTTCTCCTGTTTAGTATTGCCATCTTAGCAACGGCCTGTGAATCATCCAGTGAAATCGAACGAATACAGAAAGCCCCGCGTCCTGTGACGATTTTTCTGTTGCAACAGTCAACGCCAACATCCCAGTCTCTGATGACTGGTTCAGTAGGTGCCTGGAAAACAGAAAAAATCGGTTTTGAAGTTGCTGGACGGGTGGAGCGCGTATTAGAACCGGATACCGAAATCGAGGGGCGTGTAGTCGATCAGAAAAGTAACAAAGTTCTGGTAGCGGGTACGGTGTTGGCCCGGTTGTACGATGAACAATACCGGATTGCCGTCGATCTGGCCCGGGCTGCGGTGGATGTAGCGATTCAGCGAAAAAAAGCGGTGGAAGTGGAAATTGCCGATGGTATTCCTGCCCGCCTGGCTTCCGCGAAAGCAGAGCAGCAACTGGCAAAAGCCGATTCGGATCGGACCATCAGTCTGCTCAACAAGAAAGTCGCGACCCGTTCTGAATATGATCAGGCGATGGCGGAACTGCAAACAGCAAATGCCGCGGTAGCAAATATTGAAGCCGAACTCAAAACGAAAAAAGCCGAGCTTCAATCACAGGAAGCAGAAATTCAAAAAGCCCGTTTTCAACTGGCCGAGGCAGAACGTAATTTACGCGATACCGTGCTCTATTCTTCCTTCCGGGGGCAAGTCGCGCATGTGGAAGCTGTTCCCGGCAGTTACCTGGACGCGGGAGATCCGGCTTTGACAATTCAGATCATGGATCCGATCAAGGTGGAACTGGAGCTTTCCGCCAGCATGTCTCGAAAATTTCGACGAGGCGATACCGTGCGGATTTACGCGGTTGACAGAAATGATCAAGAGACGAAACTCGAAGGTTACGTCTACATGTCCGAGCCGAATGCCGATGCAGAGACCAGAACATTTACGGTGACGTTACTGGTCAGAAACCGGAAGACGCAGCTGAAGATCCCCCCTGAGTACCAGTCCGAACAGATTGCCCGAACCAAAGATATCTGGCCGCTGAATTTCGCGCCGATCATTCATGACGGAAACTTGCTGATGACGGAGGAAAATGCGATTCGCCACGATGCGGAAGGTGCTTTTCTCTGGAAGATAACCAATCGCCGGGCCAGTGATGTCTCACTGGATTCCGAACGCATGTTACATGTGAAAAAAATCCGAATTGCAGCGGGAAACATGCGAATTCCGTTTATGGGAAACTGGAATTTCGTGCCGGTTACCGTTCAGGAGGGAGAACAGGTCGATCCTGAAGTCGATCTGGTGGCCGGGGAATTAACGGTCAGTCAGGGAAAACCGGATCAGTGGGACGGCAAAACGATTCTGCTGGACGAATCCAGCTGGCTGCTCAGACCGGGGGATACCGTTCGTGTGAGTCTGCAGAATGAAGGGGGAAATGCCGGTCTTTATGTGCCGATGAATGCAGTCCGTCATCATTCCGGTAAGACATCGATATTCATTATCGATCCGGACGCGACAGATCAGACGATTGCCCGCGAGGTCGAAGTGCTGCTGTCAGATAAGAGTATTGCTTCTCCCCACGACACGATGTTGCGTCAAATCAGCCCGGCTCCCGGGGTTTCCCTGCCGGCAAAACCACAGGTGATTCTGAAAGGGATGCCTTTTTTGAGATCGGGCGAACCGGTCAATATCGTGAGTGAGAGTGAGGCGGTTCAATGAATTTGCTGCCCGAGTTTGCGATCCGAAATCGCACCATAGTATTTACCATAGTCTCGTTGCTGGTTGTCTGGGGGACCGTCTCGTTTCAGACGATGCCACGTCGCGAAGATCCTGAATTCACGATCATGACCTGTGTCGTCACCACGCGCTGGGCGGGAGTTTCTGCAGAACGCGTGGAAGAGCTGATCACTGACCCACTGGAAGAGGTACTGGATGGAATTGAAGAGGTGGATGTGCTGCGGTCTACATCCACCAATGGTATGTCGACGATATTTGTCGATCTGTATGACAACGTTGCGCCAGACCGTGTCGATCAGGTGTGGGACCAGGTTCGGGCCCGCGTGCGAAATGTGGAGATGCCTGAAAAAAATATCACGCCCATTGTGACCGATGACTTTGGGGATACCAGCGTGATTCTGTTTGCGATCTACCAGACTCCGCTGCCTGGCGAAACAGAGATTGATCCCGCCCATGTCTACAGCAACCGGGACCTGGATCTGTTCTCGGAACAGGTACGCGATGCGCTGCGGCTGTTAGATGGCGTCGCCAAAGTCCAGCGTTTTGGAGTCCGTGAAGAAGCGATCTATATTGAGACAGATGCGGGTACATGGTCCAAGCTGCGACTGACGACCTCCGACCTGGAAGAGCTGATTTCAGCACGGAATATTATCGAAGCAGGAGGATTGCTGGATACGGGCGATGGTCGATTTTATGTAAAGCCTGGTGGCAAACTTGATGCTGTGAAAGAGATCAACACCATAGTGGCTGAAATGGCCAGTACGGACAAGGGGGCCAATCAGGTCTATTTAAATGATCTGGGCCTGAACGTCAGGCGGGCTTACCAGGATCCTCCTGGCTTAATCTGCCGGTATTCGGATCCGGAAACGTCACAGGCGGCGGTGATCGTGGCGGTCACCATGAAATCGGGCTCCAATATCATTGATATCTGTAGTGCGGCGAAAGACCGTCTGTACGAACTTCAGAACGTCACCTGCGAACTTCCCCCCGATCTGGGGCTGGTTCCTGTTTCCGATCAGTCGGATAGTGTGAATGCCCGCATTCAGGATGTGGTCCTGAATGTGATCGAAGCGGTTGTGATTGTGATTGTGGTGGTCTATCTGGTCGTCGGTTTCCGCACGGCAGCGGTAATGGCCGCCAACATTCCGTTTGTGACACTCGTCTCGGTGGGCATTATTACTTTATTCGGAGTTCAACTGGAGCAGATGTCGCTGGCGTCGATCATTATATCGCTAGGTCTGCTGGTCGATAACGCTGTGCAGATTTGTGATCAGTCACGTACGAATCAGATGGAAGGCATGAAGCCGATTGCAGCCAGTGTCAGTGGGGCCCGGATGCTGGCCGCTCCCATGCTGAACGGCACGCTTACGACCATCGCGGCGTTCGTGCCTATGGTGATATTCTTTGAAGGGGGTAACCGCGAATTTATCTACAGTCTGCCGGTGACGCTTTCAGTCATGTTGGCTGTCAGCTGGGTACTGGCGATGACGTTTTGTGTGATCCTGGCAGCCATGTTTATCCGCCCTCCTGTTAACAGGGATGCACCCGACGCGCCGCTGGTTCGCAGCTTTTACTGGTTTAAAAAGTTATTTCGTCGGAGCCGGAAGACAGTCGAGGTTTCGTGGAAAACAGAAAATAAGCATTACATCAAGCAGATCTATGGGGTTCTGGTTCAGCACGCCATCCGGCACAAGTTTATAACTCTGTTTGTTTCGATGGGGCTGTTTTTTCTGGCGTTGAAGCTTCCTGTGAGCAGCGAGTTCTTTCCCCAGGGCGAACGGGATCAGTTTGTGGTCGGCGTCTGGCTGCCTGAGAATGTCGGCATTGAACAGACAAATCAGGCTGCTTTGCAGGTGGAAGAGATGCTCAGAAAGTTGAGCCCGTTTACCGACGAAAACGGCAAAAAAGTTGAACGTCTGCGTGCGCTGCGGACCCTGGTTGGGGGAGGGGGTTCGCGCTGGTACCTTTCGTGGGAACCAGAACCTCGGAAAGCCAATTACGCGGAAATACTGATTCGTACAACCGATCCCAAATTAACTCACGACTATGCAGAGAGCGTCCGTAAAGTGGCGCTGCAGGGAGATCCGAAACTGGGAATTGCGCCACTGCCCGGGTTGCGTGTTGTGCCGATGGAGATGATGCTGGGACCGCCGGCTGCACCGGTTGTTCTGCGGATTACCGGTGATGGTTTTGCAGATATGCAGAAACTGCGCGACGTCGCAACTCAGGTCACAGAGCTGATTCGTGAGCAGCCTGATACCTGGAATACGCACGATTCCTGGGGCGCCGATGCTTACCAGTTGCAGGTCGACGTGGAAGAAGATCTTGCCAGCATGGCTGGCGTGACTAATTCACAGATCGCATCGACTTTAAATGCCTATTACTCCGGACGGCAACTGACGATGTTTCGCGAAGGTGATTATTCGGTTCCCGTTTATTTCCGCCTGATCCCCGCTGGGAGAAAGTCGGTTTCGGCAATCGAATCGGCGTTTATCGAGGGAAGAAACGGCAAGGTTCCCTTGAAGTCGATTGCCTCGTTCAAGTATGGGTGGGAACCCGCAGTGATTGAACGCCGTGACTTGAACCGGACGATTGAAGTCAGTGCTCGGGTAGAACCAGGCGCCTCTGGCAACGATGTGGTGAGCCGGGTCATGTCTTCCAAAAAGTTTCAGCAGATTGAGGAAAATCTTCCCAATGGATTCCGGATTGAGATTGGCGGGGCACTGGAAGAATCAATGCAGGCGGGAACGATGATGATGAAAGCCTTTGGCATGTCATTCGTCGCCATTCTGCTGCTGCTCGTCATCCAGTTTAACAGTATCAGCAAAGCTGTCATGATCATCTTCACGCTGCCTCTGGCGCTGATTGGTGCGCTGCTGGGACTTTACCTGACTGACAATCCACTGGGGTTCATGCCTCAACTGGGAATTTTGTCGCTATTTGGAATCGTATTGAATACCGCAATCATCTATATGGAATTCGCTGATTTTCAGATCGCGACTCGTTCGGCTGCCAGTGATGGCAAGGGACCGGCAGGTGGATTGACGCGGGACGAATTCCGTGACTGTCTGGCTGAAGCCGGCAAGCAGCGGCTGCTGCCGATCTTTCTGACCACTGCAACAACTGTTGGAGGACTGCTTCCCCTGGCATTAGCCGGCGGACCATTGTGGGTTGGGATGGCCTGGTTGATGATTGTCGGTCTGCTGATGGCCACGCTGTTGACACTGTTTGTCATCCCTGCGCTTTACGCGATCATTGTTGAGAATCTGCGAATCAGCCCGCTCAATTCACCGCTCACAGAATAAGAGGTTACCAGGGGAGCATCGAACCTGTAAGCGAAGTCGTTGTCTGAGTCACGCAGGTTGCAGCGTCAGGTATGGAATCCATGACAGTGAAGTGCGTTCATTTTATTCTCGCCTAAGGCAGCATGCAGCGGCCGCCGGAGAGGACCATGGTTTGTCCGGTGGTGAAATTACTTTCTTCGGATAGCAGGAAGCTGACGATCGCCGCGACTTCTTCGGGGGTGCCCATGCGGGGGATGGGGGTGGCTTCGATGATTTTCTCCAGGTCCTCCTGGCTGACGGTGGAGAGGATCTCCGTTTCGATCAGACCGGGGGCGATGGCATTCACGCGAATGTTGTCCCGGGCCCAGGCGGTGGCGATACTCTGGGTGAAAGAAATGACACCGGCTTTGCTGACGGCATACGCGATGGACTTGGGGCGGGGCTGCAGGCCGGAAAGCGAACTCAGGTTGACGATCCTGCCGAACTGGCGTTTCAGCATACCCGGTTTGACGCGCCAGGTAACCAGGAACGTGCCTGTCAGATTCACATCCAGCATCTGCTGCCAGGCAGACAGGTCGAGCTCGTCATGTGTTTGATAGATGAAGGTGCCCGAGTTATTGACCAGTAGCTCGATGTCGCCCAGCTGTGCTTCGACTTCGCTGACCATACGGTCGACTTCGGTTTCGACTGAGACATCACTTTGAACGATCATGCCGCTGCCTCCCAGGGCTTCGATCTGTCTGAGCGTTTCTGCGGCGTCAGCTTTTCCGCTGCGATAACTGACGGCGACGCGGGCTCCTTCCTGTGCCAGGCGGAGGCAGCAGGCCCGGCCGATGCCGCGGGAGCCGCCGGTGACTAAAGCGACACGGTTCTGGAAACGCTGGGGATTGAAAAAGGCATCTGTCGTCATAGTGTGAAGTTCCGTCTTGCTGAAGTAAAAAATGATCGCGGTGTCTTAGCGCAGTTTGTAGTATTTTTTCGGTGCGACGAGCATCAGGACCTGGGGACCGACAATGAGGAACATGATCAGCGTGCCAGCAACTGCAGAGCCTGCGACGACAGGCAGCGTGCTCTTTTTCAGAAACAGGGGACCGAGAAAGGAGCCGACAATCAGACCGATCAAGGGGGAAATCCAGAGCCACCAGTAGGTATAGATTGCGGGGACTTTTGTGCGGAGCCGCTTGCGGTAGACGTCCAGTGGTTCTTTTGTATCTTCCCAGTAGAAGGTTTTTAAGCCCCGGGGTCCGCCACAGGAGGCACAGACGGTTCCCAGGCAGAGTTTGAAGGGATTGCATAAGCCTTCGAAGTCCGCTCCATTGACCTGCGTTCCCTGTTTGCATTTTTTGTGGATGTAGACACGCCCGACTTTCAGGCTGTAAGGAGATTTCGCCATGCTGTTCTCGCTTTAATCAATCTGTTGTCCTTGACTGTTTCCGGTGTCCGGCGCGACGCTGCCTTGGCCGTTGTTCAAGCGTGCCTGCTCGAAGACTATTGTAAACAGTCTTTTGTTACAGTGGCCAGTATGATTGCAGAGAAGTGAGGCGGTTTCTGATTAGAAAACGCATTTGAATGATCGATCCTGATGGTTGAATAAGATATCACCGCGCATGCAAAAGCCGACGATTCTTTCACCCGGTTAGAATCATCGGCTTTGCTGGTGGGTAGACTTATATTTTCAGTATGCTGCTAACGAAATCCCGTAGCTGAAGATTATTCAGATGGAGGACCGGCACAGCGGATCAGGTGGTCATGGTCGATGTAGACCACTTCTTTGGTCTGATCGGTGTTCGAGAATGGTACAGGCCAGTCTGAACGAATTGTTTTGTCATAATAGACGGTGCACTTGTAGTGACAGTGGTGCTGACGAGCTGGTCCCACCATGGGATAGAACCGACATTCGCCAATCCGGTCCACAATCGGTTCGACAACCATGCGGACGTTGTTGCGAGTGGTTTCTGCGAGGAACCAGACTCCGCCGCCGGTTTTGTCCGGCAGGGCACGAATGACTTCATCCGGGCTGGGAGGGTCCAGGCAGAACAGGGGAGCGTGTTCGCCTTCTACGGGATCGAGAATCATCGCTTTGTTATAGCGTTCTTCTTCCCAGTAGGTGTCTTCGATTAACTGTGACCAGTAAGCGGTTACAGGAATCAGAGGAGTGGTACGCCAGAAGACCGATCCGGCGTAAGTCACTTCAATGAAGCCTTTGACCAGCGTACAGCCACTGGTGTTGAGTGTTAACAAGCAGGCACAGCCCAAAAGCAAAGCACGGCTGAATTGCTTCCCGATTTTGAACATCCTTCTTCCTCCGGGTGATTTAAACGTCGTCATGATTTGAGGGGAGACTTCGTTTTCAGTGTTAGCGAGCGATATGCTCTGGTAAGGAGATGTCATGTTCTGACGGTCGGCATCCTGCCTGTCTTTGTCGTAACATGATTCCATATTCTTCTTATCGGACGCTTTGTCAGATAACCTTGTGAGAATTTGACGATTTTGACGATTTAACGGATAAAATCCGATTTACGCCTTATGCAGTCAGTTCGTCGGGTCTGCTGTATAAAAAATGCCTTCCAGGAAGTGGTTTTCCTGAAAGGCATTAGTTTGCAGTCTATTTTAACACTGGTTGATTACCAGTTCTTAGGATTCATGAACCACCACCAGCGGTCAGTCCGCGGACGGAAGTTTAATTTCCATGAGCCATCATCCCATTCCAGCTGAGCCTGTCGCCATCCCAGTGGAACCTGTGGATAGGGGTAGAACGGTCCGATGTAAGGGAAGGCACTGGCAGAATACTCACTTGGGTAAGCTACCTGTGCGTAGTTAGGGTAGTTGGCATAGGTTGGCCAGGCAGATTCCGGCAGGTGAGGACTGTTGTAAACATTGTTAGCGGGTCCCATACCTGGTTGAGGAGCCATTCCTGGATATCCTGCAGGAGGTCCCATAGCAGGAGGACCGGCAGGACCAGGTTGTGGAGCCTGGTAATTCATGTAGTTTGTCGGCTGAATCATGGAAGTCTGCTGAGGAGCAGACTGCATGACCTGCAGGTTGTTTTCTACAGCCCGGACTCCCGGAACCTTTCGAGCAATCTGGGTGGCCATCTGTTTTTCCTGAGGAGAACCAATTGCTCCCTGCAGGATGGCTGTTCCGTTTTTGAAGCGAATTTCGACTTCATGAGCCGAAGCCAGGGCAGGCCCTAATGCTTTGGCCAGTTGTTCTGCCATCTGCTGATTGCTGGGGGCTGATGCTGCACTACGAGGTGCAGGAGCCTGGTAGGCAACCGTTTCGATGTTAGAACGTCTGTTTTCAACAGATTGTTCAAATTGAGCCTGTTTCAATGAGCCTTTCAGGAAAGGATCAACCGCAGACGCCTGAGTAATCTCATTCGTGCGACGGAAGGGATTCAGGCTGGATGTCTGTGATTCTGCTTCTGTGGCAGGAGCAGAATTAGTTGCGACTTGTGTGACTTCCAGGCGATTATCGACCCGTGAGACACCGTCGATGCGTGAGATCAATCTGGTGGCCTGAGCTTTTTGAGCTGCCGTTGGGATTTTACCCGACAGAACGGCGACACCCTTATTATACTCGATTTCCATGTTGTAACCGGTTAACCGGGCTGATCTCAGAGCGTCAGCGATTTCATTCGCCACTTTCTGATTTTGTGTAACTTTGCCCGATACAGCGGTCGAACTAGACTGTTCAGATTTCTTTGTGAAGAAATCCAAGGGTCCGGCCATTGTGATACCGGGAGTCACCGCCATGATCCCCAGCGTCAAGACCCACTTACGATACCGTTTCATGAACAACTCCGTTCCCAATTGAGTTTTTTGTGTTTTCGTCCATTACATCCGAGCTCTATCTATTGTCTGGTTTACACGGTGAGTCATTCCTGCTGCGCAAACAAAACAATGAGATTGCTATCCTGATTGATCGGTCATCCGGGTCCGGTTAAACAAGTTATTCTGATTATTTCGAAGAAATTGGTTAAATGTTCCGGGGATTAAATGAGGAAAAATTAGATAAGTCTCATTTGTGTAATGGTTTATGTGAAATTGACCTGTTTGCAGAGTTTTGAAGGTTTCAGTTTCGAGTGGGAGGGGAATCGAGAAGAAAATGTGTTTGTATGTATATTTATGGTCCTGGTGCAGTCAGAAATACTTCTGCGTCTCTCAGAGTTCCTGTTGAGATGGTGAGGGAATCAAGTGGTTTTTCTCTGTGGGATATGTAAAAAAAACCATTCTTCGGGGATTGAGAACTTCTCTGCGCGTAGTCATTCCAGAAATGAAATGTTATGCTAGCACGCATCCAGCAATCGATTTGCGCCGACAGTACTGAAATTCTCTATGTGAGAGGTACTGGGAACGGTGTTTCCTGGCTGGATTCAGGCTCCATGCCCGAGGGTGTTCCAATATCAACTAACTAATAGAGTTCTATTTAACCAAAGAATACACAATGGCTCGAAAGTCTCCCAGTCGTCTGGAAATGCGTCGTCAGGCGGAAGCCGCTGAAGCGGAATCAAAATCATCGCCCAAGAAAAAAGCCACTAAAAAGAAGAAGGCCACCCGTAAAAAGAAGGCCGCCAAGGCTGAAGTACGTCGCCGCTTGTTCTGGGGTGTCTTTACAGGCAGTATGAAAGAGGAATCGCGTTTTGCCTACGACCAGCGAGATGCTGCAGTCGAACGCATCGAACAGCTGCGGCTTAAAAACGCCAAGAAACTCTACTTCATTCAGCCCATCAAAGAGTCTCTGGACGGTGAAGTTGTAGTCCCCAAAGTTCCCGTTGACGATGCTGATGATATCGAAACAGATGAAGTCGCCAAAGTTGAGGACGATGATGACATTGATGTGGTTGACGACGAAGTTGAAGATGTAGAAGAAATTGATGAGGTCGCAGACGATGACGAAGATCTGGATGAGGATCTGGACTAAGTTCCTGTTTTCAGACACCCTGCAATAGTTTTACAATGCCCCCACCATTCAATTATGAATCGTGGGGTTTTTTGTTGTCGTTCTTTACTGAAGAGCACTGAAACCCTCCGCTTGTATATGATTATGATAAGGTCCAGATGATGCAGGTTATTTATCAACTACAATTGTCTGCTTTGCCAGTTGTGTCCACCTGCTGGCTCACCATGGTCTGTCTGCTGGCTGGGCTATCTGCGTGTTCCCAGAGCCCTGCTGTCGAGTCTGGTAAAACCGCCGTTTCGGATGCCGGGTTGAAGGATGAAGAAGACTGGCGTGTCATTTACATCCAGGATCAGAAGGTTGGTTATGTTCGGAATCAAACACGGATTGAAAATCAGTCCGGCACAAAGGTGGTCCGCACTCAAAGCGATTCCTACCTGAAATTCAAGCGTTTTGGCCAGTTGTTGAATCTGGAAGTCCATCTGCAGACGACAGAAAACAGTCAGGGGGACCTGCTGTCTTATGAGTATCAGATGAAGAACCCGCCTGCGAACTCCACCACTACACGGGGCATTGTCAAAGACGGGCAATTGGAAATTGAAACGAATATTGCCAATCAGGCGACAAACACGCGACTGCTGTGGAAACCCGATTATTATTCCCCCACTTATATGGACCGTGTCTTCAGTGAGTCCCCTATGCAGCCGGGAGATAAAAAGTCGTTTTCCATGTTGCTGGCGGAACTCAGCAAAATCACTGAAGTGAACCTGGCCGCATTGGACTATGAGTCGGTGGAGAGACCAGGGGGAACTCGTGAAAAGTGTCTGCATGTCAAAATGCAACAGTCTTTGTTACCCGGGATGACAACAGATCTCTATGTAAATCAGCAGGGAGAGGTTATCAAATCCGCGACCGACTTTCTGGGCGCAAAGATGTTGATTTATCAGGCGAGCAAAGAGGAGGCGCTGGAAGAACTGTCTGGCAAGGAATTGGATCTGGCGATGCAGACTCTGGTTCCGGTTTCCCCCATTCCCCGAGCCCATGAGTCGGAGCAGGTGATCTATCAGGTTTCCATGCAGAAGGATGATCCCGCGAAATATCTTGTTGCAGGAGATACACAACAGATCAAACGGCTCGACGCAAACCGTGTCGAATTGACGGTGACCAAAGCGGCTGAACCTGAAGCATTCCCCGCGGCTGACATTGATGCTGATTTTGTGAATCCTACTCAGTTTCTCCAGTCTACTGATGAAGGGGTCATCCAACATGCGCAAGCGGCAGTGCAATCGGAAACGAATCCCTGGAAACAGGCACTGTTGATGGAAAAGTATGTTCATCGTAATTTGAAAAAGAAAAACTTTTCGACGGCTTTAGCGTCCGCAACTGAAGTAGCCCGGAATATGGAAGGCGACTGTACCGAGCATGCGATGCTGCTCGCAGCGATGCTGCGTGCTCAGAAACTACCTGCACGGGTCGCCGTTGGACTGGTCTATATCCCGAATCGGAAGAGCTTTGGGGGGCATATGTGGACCGAAGTCTTTCTGGATCAACGCTGGATCCCCCTGGATGCGACGCTGGGCAAAGGGGGCATAGGTGCGGGGCATATCAAACTGGGCGATTCCAGCCTGTCAGAAAATGGGCCAACTCCGCTGGCGCTCTTCCTCCCGGTCATTCAATCGGTAGGAAAACTCTCAATCGAAGTGCGTGACGATCATCCCCGCACTCAATAAGCGACCGCTTTCCGGCTTGAGGGAGAGTCTGTGGCGTTGTAAGTCTTACATTTCAGAGACTCGTTTCATGGTTTTCCGATTGCAAGAATTGCAAACGCGATCTGGCTGCAAAATAATTTCAAAAAGTGCCTGATTCGAAATGCCTGTTTTTATAGAGTTTAAGGGTGGTTTTCGAAATTCTGGCAGCGCTTGCTAAGTGAATGGCACGATTACTGCTTTATTCTTGCTTCGGGTAAAGAGAGAGACCCAAAGAATTTTGAAGAGTTGAGAGACTTCAAGATTCATGAGAGAAGAGAGAGACAATCCCACCGACCCGTGGAGGCGGGTCTGCCCACCCTGGGCCATTCCAAAACATCATCCCCATCTTAGAGCCGAGAGAATTCCCGTATTCTCTCGGCCCTTTCTATTTATAGACCCTGAGAATTTCACCGATTCCTTTTCGACCCTTTCGGCAGCTTCTGCTGAGGTGACAGAAAATCGGCTGGCAGAAATGCAATGCTGTTGTCAATCAGTCCTGATCAGGCATCGCAGGGAGTTCCCATTCTTCGTCATCTTCATTTTCGCGCAGGGCATTATAGGCGGCACGCTGTTCGGCTTCTTTTTTTGTAGAGCCCCAGGCCGGTTCATATTTGTGTTCGCCTATAATCGCGGTGACTTTGAAGAACTTGGAATGATCCGGTCCTTTCTCGTCCAGAACCTCATAAATGGGGGTCTGGGAAAATTTCTTTTGCGAGTATTGCTGCAAGAGGCTTTTGTAGTTGTAGCCATGCACTGAGCGGGAGGCTTTGGAATTTTCACGTTCGATGAGTGGATCCAGAAACTGATGAACAGGGGCAATGCCACCATCCAAGTAGATGCCAGCGATGAGCGCTTCGAACATGCCTGCCAGCAGGGATTCGGGCAGGTTCTCAGTCATGGCAAGTCCTTTGCCGACGAAAATAAAGCGATCGAGACCTTTTTCCCGCGCCAGTCGCGTACAGGTGTTCCGACTGACGACCGCAGATTTGATGCGTGTCAGTTCACCTTCGGGAGCATTGGGAAATTGATCAAACAGTTTTTCGCAGACAATCGAACCGAGGATCGCGTCCCCCAGAAATTCCAGGCGTTCGTTGGAATCCATACGGGTTTTGGCGGCAGAAGTATGGGTCAGGCAGGATTTCAACAGCTCACAGTCAACAAAACGGTATCCCAGATTTTGTTGACACTCTTCAAGCAGTTGATCGATCTCCACGGGGCTGAGATCGTATTGCATGCACGCCTCCCCTGATCTTTATTTCTTCGAAATATCAAAAGGTCAATCGAAGAATTCTGAAAAAGGGCCCGCGGAGAATTAATGACTGACCTTCGCTAAGTATAGAAAGATATTAACATTAGCATCGAATTGAAAACATCAAAAAAAGTCTGTTTAATGGAAATGGTCGAAAAATATTCAGGTTAAGAGTGTAAACCTTCCCGGAATCACGCCCGGAAATGGGGGGACGAGTTGCAAAATTCCTCTTTTTTTTCAAGCAGTCCCAACACATCTACAGGCGATTCTCGTAGTAAGGTCAGACCAGCCGCTCAGAAATGAGCAAAAGTTCAACGATGTGCACACATCAGGATCCTGTATTTCCTAATTCAGAAACGTGGGGTTTCCGCCAGTCTTTTCCGGCAGAGTCATTTTAAAAGAGTCATATTGGGGAGTTGAGTCACGTTTCCTGATTAGTATTAATTCCATAAAAGAGATGGCTTGTGTCATAACTGAAAGCCAAACACTGTAGGAGGGTAAATTTAATGAAAGCGTTAACAGGAAATCGAAACTGGATGTTCGCTATTATCGCTAGCGCATGTCTGGTTGGTGCCGCGGTCGGAGTCGCTCAGAAAGATAAGAGCGCCGATCCGCCAACAGCTGCGAATATTCATGAGTTATCGAATGTATTTCGTGAAGTCAGTCGGCGGGCGATGCCTGCGATTGTTTCTATTGAGACCGTGAGCAAAACCTCTGAAGTCTCTGGTCAGAGAGTTATGCCGTTTGGTGACAATTCACCGTTTCAGGATCTGTTCGAAAATGATCCCCGGTTCAAAGAGATGTTCAAGCAGTTCCAGAATCAAAATCAGCCACGACGGGCGCCCCGGCGGATGGGAACAGGTTCCGGATTCATTATCAATAAGAGCGGCCTGATTATGACCAACTCTCATGTTGTGAATGGTGCCGACGTCGTTAAGGTCACTTTAAATGATGGTCGTGAATTCACTGCCAGTGATATTCGTACCGATCCCCGTTCCGACGTTGCTGTGATTCATATTGATGCACCCGACCTGCAGGCAATTCCCCTGGGCGACAGCTCCAAAATGGAAATTGGCGACTGGGTCCTGGCGATTGGTAACCCCTTCGGAATCGGTATGAGTGTGACGAACGGTATCATCAGTGCGAAAAGCCGTGGCCCCGGAATTAACGACCGTGAAGATTATCTGCAGACGGATGCAGCGATCAACCCTGGTAACAGTGGTGGTCCCCTGTTGAACCTGCGTGGTGAAGTGATTGGTATTAACACCGCGATCTCCAGTCGCAGTGGCGGATATGATGGTGTTGGATTTGCCATTCCTGTAAACATGGCTCGCTGGGTATCCGGTCAGCTGATTGATAATGGCAAAGTGGAACGAGCTTTTCTGGGTGTGGGCATTCAGCCGATCAGCAACGACCTGTCGAAATCGTTCGACATCAAAGTTGGTCAGGGTGCCATCATCACACAGGTGATGGAAGATTCTCCTGCAGCCGCTGCTGACTTGCGGACGGGTGATATCATCCTGAAACTGTCAGGCAAGGACGTTTCCGGGCCTCGTAATCTGCAGGGTATTGTGGAACAACTGGTGGTGGGTAAGACTTATGTCATGGAAATCTTAAGAGACGGTAAACATGTCAACAAAGAACTGACCATGAAAGCCATGCCCAACAGTTTCTCAGTTGCCAGGGATGAAAAGCCTCTCGAAGGTTCCAGCAAGCAGAAACAGAAAACCAGTGTGAATGAACTGAAACTCGAAGTTCAGCCTTTAACCGAAGAACTGGCGAATCAGTTAGGATATTCCAACGAGGTCACAGGAGTGGTAATCACTTCTGTCGAACCGGGAAGTGCTGCTGAAGAAGCTGGTCTGACGAAAGGGATGATCATCGAAAAGATCGGGACAACTGAAGTCTCTACCATGGATCAATTCAACCAGGGATTGAAAGAAGCAAAAGGCAAAGACAGTGTGTTGCTGCTGGTGAGAAATCACAGTGGTGCCCGCTTTGTAGTGGTCCAGAAGTAGATTTCAGGATTGTGTACTCTCCTGAAAGGGGCGCCTGGTGCAAGTCTTATCACTAAGGCTTGTGCCAGCCCCATAGCGGAAAGATTGTCCTCATAAGAAATTCCTCACCGCATCGTATGCGGTTCCGCGTGACGTCTCGGTGGTATTACTGAAATACCGCCGAGACGTTTTTTTATGCGCCTGACAATTGTCAGCAGATTCATCAGGTGGTTGGTTGTGATTCCTTGCTGCCGGATATCATGTCGGACTGTATCTGACTGCTGTTAAAGACCACCTCAATCAGTGTGGTTACGCCTCGACGCGATTTGGGGTTGTAACCTTTGCGAATCTGCAGTCGCCAGACGAGATCCCCTTTTAAATCGTCTATGCCCTGTTCATTCGTCGCAACGTAGGTTTCGAAACTTTCCCCCGGTTTCAGTTCCTGAGGTTTTTTTTCCTGGTTGATATTCTGTCCTTTCAGATTCCATTCCCAGGAGGGGGGCATGTCATACACCAGGATCCGGTTGCCGTCTGTCTGTTTCTGATCCAGGCTGCTCAGAAAATTATTGGCACGCAACTTTGCATCAGAATCTTTACCAGAAACCCGGGAGAGCAGCAGCTTCTGATCGAGGGGTTCGAAAGTCTGATCGTCTGAGACATTTTCAAATTTCAGATGGAGCTTGAGCACATCTCCCGTTGGTTCACGTGTCAGGCTGGTATCACCAGTATAATGTTCGAATTCGATGGGGCCCCGTGTCACCCGGAGTGGCGTCACCATTACATTGCCGAAGCGTCGGCCGCGACCGCCCAGTTGTAATACATGTCCCGGAGGCAGTGTCGCATTTTCGGGGACCAGTTGGAGCGCGATCTCATCTTTTTTGACGGGCGGTTTCAGATCGGGCAGACTTTCCAGTTGATGGGGGTCTCCCTGGTACTTGGCGTACAACAGCATCGCGAGCATGGCAGTGACGGCGATGGCATACGTCAGTGTCAACGTGAATAACCGTTTGGAGACCACTTTTTGTCTGCGGTAGCCTGATGGAACTGCCTGGGTTGCCGGTTCCTGAGAGGCAGGGACTGGTGCCGATGTTTCTGCGGCAGGTTCCGTTTCGGTAGATTCGGCGGCAACTTCTTCAGTTGTGACTTCGGCAGTCTGTTCTGACTGCTCAGTCGAAGATGACTCAGTGTCGTCAGTTTCGCTCGTCACTGTTTCGGCAGCAGGTTCTGTTTCGTCCGATTCTTCAGTTACTGCTGCTTCAGGTGTCGCTTCTTCCGTTTCGGATTCAGAGACGGAAGATTCGGCGACGACCCCTTCTGAGTCTGTGGCTTGTGGAGCTTTGTCTTCAACTGTTTCTTCCGAGGGGTTGGTTTCGGTCGTCGCCTCCTCTGCTGTGTCGACTGCTGCTGCTTCAGCTTCCGTTTCAGCAAGCTCCGTGTCTGCTGTATTTGACTCTATATCCGATTCCGATTCTGCGACATTACTGCCGCCGGGAAGAAACGAGAAATTCGTCGCCGGTCGCTCGGATTGTTTTTTGCCGTTTTTATTTTCGACGCCACCAGGAAGAAATGAGAATGGGGAAGCAGAATCGCTCTCGTTATCTACGGGACCGGGGTCTTCCGTCTCTGCGATGTCGATCTCGTGGGGTGTCGACTGACTTTCGTCCTGTTCACTCGCGCTGTCAGACGGTTCGGGATCGACGGTGTTCGCTTCTTCTTCCAGATCTGCTTCTGAAACCAGTACAGGTTCATTCGATTCGGGGTCGACCTGTAGATGCATCTGGCATAAAGGGCACGCGACGACTTCCGAGACGGCTTCGATCTGGATGGAGCCCCCGCAAGAAGGGCAAATCACTTCAATACTCATCCATTTCTCCGGTTGATATCTGATAAGTTAGTGCTGTCATAGAGGCAGGACCGGCGCTGGAGCGTCCGCGAGCGGGATCCAGCGAGCAGATTGAGAAAATCTGGTACACGGGAGGACGATTCAGCGGGAATCCTGTGCTAATTGTATCCAGTCTATTCTGGCCTGAGTCTGGTAGTGAAGCAAGTTCGACCGCCATTCAAAGGGGACAAAAGACAAAACCGGCACGCTTGTCCATTGTTGTATCTGGGCGGCGTTTGACTGGCGGGAGACATCGCTGAGAGTGGGATCCACATCATTCAGGATCAGTCCTGCGATGGAGAGGCCTCGTTTCTGTAAGACCTCAATCGTCAGCAGGCTGTGATTGATCGTTCCCAGTCCCGCACGTGCTACTATCAGTAGTGGCAATTTGAGCTGAGCCGCGAAATCAACAATCAGCATGTGTTTGGAAAGGGGGCAGAGCACGCCTCCCACACCTTCCACGAGCAGAAACTCTGCCTGATCCTGCCACCACTGGGCTCCTTCCAGCAGGAGCCTCTCGTTGATCTGTTGACCTTCACTCGCAGCAGCGACAGGGGGCGCCAGGGGGGCATGAAAGCGTTGAGGGCAGATCCGCTCTACGGGAACAGAGGTTTGAATGGCTTCGGACAGTTGTTCTACATCTGGCCAGTAACTGGTGCCGGTTTCCTCGTCCCGCACACTGCCACTGCAGGCTGGTTTATAAACGCCCGTCTGCACACCTTCTGCGACCAGCTGGCGGGCAATCGCGGCGGTAATATAGGTCTTGCCGACATCCGTATCGGTCCCTACCACCATCAATCCCGGGATTTTTAATGAAAAAACGTCCACATTCCATTCCTCAAGCCGTTCAGGCAATTATAACTTTTACGGAACAACCGTTTGTCTCTGCTTGCGATCAGCACTGTCTCGCTTTTATGATTATACAGAGTGATCTGCGTACTGCAGCTGTGACAGCTCCGGAAAATACAGGCTTCTGCAGACACACCGATCTTTTGAAAACTCAATTTCAAGCCAACCGACGTACTTCCATAAAATTCAGATCGAGTTATGAAACGAAGAAAAAGTTCATCCAGCGGTGCGAGCCTGGATTCCCTGCTGGATACGATGACCAACGTGGTGGGGATCCTCGTGATTATGCTGACCGTCACTCAGTTGGGCGTGGGAGAAGCCGTCAATCGTATCACAAGTGCGATTGAAGAAGAGGATATGGAACGCGCTGAACAGAAGGTGACAGAGCTCGATGAATTACTGAAGCTTGAGAAAGAGCAGTTGGAGACGGTCAAAGAACTGACTGCCGATAAAACGACGGTCAATCCGGAACAGCAGAAAGAACTGGCAGAAAAGCTGAAGAAAGAGCTGGAGAAATTAAAAGAAATCCAGGTCAATATCGAGAAATTGAAGAAAGAGATTGCCGAGCGCGATAAGCAGGTCAAATCGCTCGAACAAAGTATTGTTGCCAAAGAGACGGAACTGGCAGATATCAAAGCAAAACTGGCGAAAACTCCAGACCCGGGGCCGACGCCCAATGCCAAGATTGTGAATCTGCCCAATCCACGCGACGCGCCGAAAGAGGCGCGGGCCATCGATTATGTCTGCCGACATGGTCGCATTATGCGTGTTGATATTCCCCTGTTACAGAACCTGGCTCTCACAGCGATTGCCCAGAGCCGACTCGTGACGGCGCCGGAACAGGCGATTGATTGCGACAAGCTGGTCAAGGTGTTCGAAAATAAAAATGTCGGTAATCGTGACTGGAGGATCAAGCTGAAACCCGTCGGTGGAGTGCCTTATCTCGTGCTGGAATTACGTGATGGCCGCGGCGATACCTCAGAACGACTGCAAAAATCTTCGGCTTTGTTTCGTCAGGAACTGCAGAAGATCAATCCACGACTCTTTTATCTGAATTTTCGAGTCTGGTCAGACAGTTACGATACCTACCTGGTGGCACGGCAATATGCGGATCAGAAGGATGTGATGGCGGGCTGGACTGCTTTGGACGGCAATTCTGAATTTCGGGTACCTCTGGGCGGTAATCTCAAATTGACGTGTGAAGGCTACAAGCCCCCTCCCGCCCGGCCAGCTGCTCCAGAACCTGATTTGCCACCCCCAACGGAGCGTAAGCTTCCCGGCAGCAAAATCGACTGAATTCCTTCCCTGAAGGGATGAGACTATATCCAGTTTTACATTAGCGTCTCCAGGGCTATTTGGACCGACTATCATAGATCGTGAGACGCTATAGTTAAATGTGACACGATCTGGTACTGCCGGTCTGAGCTGTCTGCAGATCAGTTCGGAACTACCCGCAGAACGTCATTTGAGGTGTTTCCTTTATTAACAAGGATCTATAAAACCTTTGACTGGAAAACTCCGCGCTGTTTTCCCGGTTTACCAGCAGTGGCCAGTGGTTTGCGTTTCCTATCTTTTCTAATCTGCATAGATTCTGGCTGTTGGGGTTCTGGAAACCATCAACGCTTTTTGATGATAAAGTAACTGGAACGTTTTCTCATGCTGTCCTCAATATACGGTCGATTCAGTGTTGTGTGGCCCTGAAAAAAGGGTACTGAGGAATTAAAACGTTCCTGTCTCAACATGAGGTTGAAAAGACTGTGGTCATCGAATCTTCGCCCCGGTATTCACTGGAAATCAAAAAGGGAAAAACCAGTTTTCCCGTGCGGCCTGTGTCAGGTGGCCGCCTGACGATTGGAGCAGGTTCCTGCTGCGGTCTTCAGGTCACCGGTCAAGAGATGCCGATCCTGCATTCCATAATCCATGTCGCAGACGAAGTGGCCCGGATCGAAGCCATGGTTTCTCAACCCCAACTGTTATTAAACGGGATACCACTTCGCACCTCAGAACTTTCAGATGGCGATCTGATTACAATCGGGCCCATCGAATTTGTGTTTTGTCAGTCCAGACCACATACAGCAACGAGCATTTCCACCGCTGGCTTATCTGGCTCGCCGCTTCAGACGAGCGCACCAATCACCCCAGATAAAAAAAGAGATCACTTTATGACCAAAGAAACTACTCTGAAGGACCTGTCTGCGTCCGAACTTGTTGACCTGATTGAACAGGATTTTCATCTGATAGAGAAATATGAATCGCGTCGGGAACAGGGGGCCGCTGCCTTGCTGTCACAGCTTCATCAGTTGAACGAGGAGCAGGAAGAACAGGAATTCCAGCAGGAGTCGCTTTCTGAACAGGAACAACTGGTTCTACTGGCAGATCTCGAATCCATGATGCAGGAATTGACACGTTTCTCGGAAGAACTGCATCAGCGGGCCGATCAGTTATCCAACCGCGAAAAGCAATATGAAGTGGCGGCTGCCTCTTTACTGCAAACCCAGGAGAAACTCGCCTCACAACTGGACCGGACGCTGGACCAGGTAGGATCAATCAGACAGGATCGCAATACCGATGATGGCCCTCAGCGGGCAATTGCCTGAGCTTAACCAGAACGAGATAGATCATTTAATCCTGTGTGCGATCAGACATCTGATTCACACAGGATTTTTTTACGCTGGTACAGAACCGGGTACAGTTCGTTCGTGGAATGAATGGCAGGTTATGACTGCATGGCCGGACATCCCGTTCGACCCGGTATCGCTGATACCAGATCATCCGGTTCGAATTGTTGTGAAGACGTTACACGTAACCTGGACTCAGGTTGCTTTGCTGGGGAAATGCCGAGAAGCCGCCTGGGCTCAGGAAGCTTCGCGAAACCGGAGCGACGGTTTTTCGATGGTGACAATCGTGTTAGGCAACACGCTTTTCATCAGCGAGACACTCGCCCCGATGACGGCATCCTGCCCGATCACGGTATCGCCTCCCAGAATAGTGGCATTCGCGTAGATCACTACACCTTTTTCGATGGTGGGATGCCGTTTCTGCTCGCGAATAATGCGTCCTTCAGAGTCTTTCGGGAAGCTCAAAGCTCCCAGCGTGACCCCCTGATAGACTTTCACATTTTCCGCGATCTCACAGGTTTCCCCGATTACGACGCCGGTACCATGATCGATAAAGAAGGAATGGCCAATGGTGGCACCCGGGTGAATATCGATCCCGGTCTGTGCATGAGCCCATTCCGACAGCATGCGGGGTATGATGGGGACTTCCAGTTTGTACAATTCATGTGCGATCCGATAAATGGTAATCGCTTCCAGTCCGGGATAGCAGAAGATGATTTCATCAAAGCAGGTTGCAGCCGGGTCGCCGTCCAAAGCCGCCTGGACGTCAGTGGAAAGGGCGCGCCGTATTTCCGGAATCATTTCCAGGAACTGGATCGTCTTCCGCTGACCTTCGGCTTCGAAATCAATCTGGCTGAGTTTTTCGCAGTCGGCGCCATGTCTCTGAACATGCTGATGCCGTAACGCACGACCGATTTGCAGTGTCAGAATATCGTGCAGTGAGTCGATGATGTTTCCTACATGGTAGGTGACATTGCCCAGGTGCAGATTCTGACGACGGCTGTAGCCCGGAAAAATGACGTCTTTCAGTTCCTGTGCCGCTTCGATGACGGCATCCTGGCTGGGAAGCGGGCAATGGCCTAAGTGATGGATCGTACCGATTTCATGATAGGTTTCGACAATTCGATCTGTCAGTTCAGGGAGCCGCTCTTTTTGCCGGAAATCCGTAGCCATGAGAATTTTCCTGCTTGTCATCTGGAATAGGAGTTAATGCTGTGACCTGCGGTCAGAGCCTGAGATCAAGACAAGCCTCGACCGTGATAAGTTCTGTAAATTGCCTCAGCTGACAGGCATCTTTCCTGAATTCTATGCTTGCCGACGAAAAGTCTACAAGTAGACAACGAAAAAATGCCTTCTCTAATTCCAAATCGGCGTCTGTATGACTGGAAATTGAGAAATTCTCATATTCCTTACAGTCGTCGCAAAGAATACGAGGTTCTGCCGGTAGCAGCTTGCCCGCTTTATGTCTGTTTCTGTTCAGGTCCGCGACAGTGATATCAGGGGGGAGCACTCTAAGTACTATTTTAGAAACGGGATAGGAGTATGTGCGGCGATAATTTACCCAACCTGAATTTCCTCAATCGGTTCAATCCCTCCCTCACAATAGGCCGATAGAAAATACAGTGAGGGAACCCGGTCTGTCAGGTACCTGACACTTCTATGCAGAGCTTTTTCCGACAGGAATGAATCGTGACGAATTCTACCAGACTGCGGCGCTGGCTGACGCCTCCTGTTCGACAGGAGCGCGACGACTGGACATTGCTGCGTACCTGCGCGGACAGTTCGGAGCGGCTGGCAGCTGATTCAGAGGCGTTACGCAGGTTGCGGATTTCCTATCGGGAGTTGAACCAGCAGAACCAGGAATTAAAGATCACGCCGCAGCACAAAGTTCTGATTCAGCTCCAGGCGCGTGTGCAGGTCATTCTGCTCCGCTGTCGTCTGTATCTCGACCCGCAGCCAACCCATTCTGTTTCGCAATTACAGGAACCGATCCTGGCGCGCATTCTGGATTACCTGCGCGAGGAGCAGCGGTATATCCGGCAGCAAATGCTGTTGTCTCAGACCACACAGCATTATGTCAGGCAATTGATAGTGGCCACGCAGGACGTCTGGACCAAAACGCATTGTAGTCCGAATCTGCTCTTAAACCTGATACGTAAAATCAAAAATGACGACGTGCACCTGCATCAGCCGGGTGAATTTCTATTTGCCTCGCTCAATGACATTCAGGAAATGACGAGTGAGCAGATTCCGGATTCCGACTTGTCCGTATACCTTCGTGGGCTGGAGACGGCACGATTAATCTTCTTCGTCAGTCGCAGGAAGATCGCCTGGCAGGAAAGTTGTGAACTGCTGATGATTGCCGGTCTGTTACATGACCTGGGCTGGCTGATGATCAAATCGACGAAGAATGCACGTGGTGAGAAATTAAAAACGGATCCGTCAGAAATCGAGCAGGGGCACCCCGTGCTCGGCGCGGCTTTGCTGGGAGGCTTACGTGGATTTCCAGGCGACTCATACTTGACGGAAGTCATTTCCCAGCATCATGAGCGACTGGATGGAACAGGTTATCCCCGTGGTCTGCATACTTCCGCACTGGGTGAATATTCACGTCGACTGGCGGTGGCCTGCCGCTTTCTGGAATTAAAAAATAGCGAACGTGAACTGACGGCGGACGGCATCCGGACGTTTGAACGCGAAGAAGTCGCATTTGCGGCAGCGTTACAGCTCTTCCGGGAGTCCCGACGCGGGGAGTGGGACGAGACTGTTGTTGATCAGTTTCTGTCTGCTCTGGATGAGAGCCTGTTGCAGGTGTTGATAGAAACCGATCGCCACAACGACCCGTTCACACTCAAACGATTCCAGCAGCAGCGCCGGGATGAAGCTCACGAGCTCATACCTCCACCTCATTTTACGATGGATGCTGCTACTACCGAGTCCGCTAATTTGACTGAAAACCATTCCAAGTTATGACGCAAAAAAACAACTCGCAAGGCGAGCTGGCTCTCACCGAGAGCAGTTACTGGCGTGAAGCACGACAGCCTCTGGTCTGTCTGGTGTTTCTGGCGCCGTTACTGTTGATCTATGAGTGGGGCGTGCTCTCAATGGGAGGCAACCAGCCGGAACTGCTCCGGAATGGCGCGGATTACTGGATGCGCAGCTGGCTCTCACAACTGGGGTTCACGCAGACCTTCCTGCTGCCGGCTTTGATTGTGATTACACTTCTGCTGTGGCACATCTTCTGTAAGCATCCCTGGAAAATATCGGGCGAGACACTGGTCGGCATGTTTGCTGAGAGTCTGCTGTTTGCTTTTTGCCTGATCGTTGTCGGTCAGGTCCAGGATCTGGTGTTTCAGCAATTGCCTCAGCCAACGTTGATGTTTATCGAACGCGAGTCCGCTTCGCGGGTAGTCAGTTTTGTGGGGGCGGGGGTTTATGAAGAAGTAATGTTCCGTCTGCTGTTACTGCCGTTGTGTTATCTGCTGTTTCGCGGGATGTTGCTGGAGGTCCGTTCTTCGGCGATCCTGGCGATCATATCCACCAGCCTGATCTTTTCGCTGGCGCACTATGTGGGCGCATCCGGCGATCAGTTCTCTGTGTTCAGCTTCACGTTTCGCACGGTGGCAGGACTGTTTTTCGCCGGCCTGTTTTTTCTGCGGGGATTTGGGATCACCGTCGGTGCGCACGCGACCTACGATATTATTGTCGGTGTGATGCTTGAAACGACTGTGTAACCCGCCTGGGCTTTAAGAAGCAGTTCAGAACTTACCAGAATTGATAGTAGCTGCCGCGTCCATAACCGGTGTTCCAGCCGGACTGGAACACAATACTGCCGTACAAAGTCGGGCGATAAGGCCAGACGCCGCAGTAGTAACCATAAAATCCCGAATTGGCATAACCAAAGTACGACCCGGGAGCAGCGAAGTAGGATCCCCCGTACGGAAGATAACTACCCCAGAGGGGGGTATAGCTGCCCATGTAAGGTGTGTAATTCCCATAGTAGGGGACATAATTCGAAATGACATTCCCCGAGTACGGCGAACAGTAGCAGGACGAGTAAGTGTTCCAGGCATTACAGAAGGGGCGAGGATAGAAGGAACTGCCTGCCCAGGTATAACCGATGCCGGCGGGATAGTGATTGATGCCATAATAGCCGGGCCGATAATAGCGATATCCGGCGACCGCGGCGTAAGGTCGGTATCTGTAATTATATCGGCGGGCACCGTAGCCGTAAAAAGTGGAACGGTAATATGAATAGTTACGCGGGTAGTTGCTGGTGTAGCGATACCTTGAGTACCGTGGAGAGTGTCGATAGACGGAAGATGAGTACGGCCTGTGATAGCGGGAAACAGAAATCGGCCGTGCGGCGAGCGCGGTAGAAGTTTCCAGGCCAGCCAGCGCCAACAGGCAGCAGCCGAGTACGAAAGTTCGTAATGAGAATTTGAAATAGTCGGTCATGATTTCGGTTTCCCGTCTTCCATGACGTTGATCAAAAAATTCTTCTCTTAAAACTCAAACAGTGATTGCGTTTTGACCACAGCCAGTTCATCTGGAAATGTGTGAAACGCATGGATCAGCAAACTGGACTGATTGGCTTCAAAGTCGATGATACTCAAGGCGCCGGGGGTCAGGCGGCTTTCTGAAATAAAGTGATACGCCAGGTCCGCCCGCTGTGCATCCATCAGATATTCTTCATGGACATTTTTGAAGATCGTGTAATCAAGTTCTTCCAGTTGATAACTGACCTGGTAATACAGACCCGATTCGAGCTGCACGGAATCAGAGCGACAGCCACGCACCGGTTTTTCCAGTAAGCGTTTCTGGCTGGGCAGTGGATTCTGAAACGACGTCAAAATCTCACAGACAGATTTTCCGTTATGCTGAATACAGGCAATATGACCGGTCTCACAGACTTTCAATACCGCGGAAAAGTTCTTCTGTGTAATTTCCGCCGTGGCACAAGTCGTATAAAGCTCCGGGTGAATCGAACGCCCTATCAAGCGAAAGATCAGATCGTTAACTTTCGGTCGGGCGGATCGGACATTCATTATAGTAAATCCAATAAATGGAAATGGGTATCTCGTAAATACTTATGATCAAAGATGATTATGCGTTCTTTCAATCAGAATCGCCTCTGCTCTGAATCATCCCCCGATTCTAAGCGATCATGAGACCAATTCCAAACAAGGTTTGGCCAGATTTTTAAACTCCCTTTCTATTTTCCAGAACGCTGATTTTGGAATTGACTTTGGGAGGGAATCGGCTCATGAAAAATCAATATTTTCACGACTGCGATTGACTCAAGTACAAATGTAATTAAACTGTCGCAATTACACTTGTACTTGAAGGAGCAGGAATGACAGAACGGCCCGCTTTATCCAAAGGTGAAATGGAAATCGCCCGTGCCTTATGGGAACTGAAACACGCGACGGTGCGCGACGTGTTTGAGTCGTTTCCTGAATCGCGTGGAATTGATTTCACCACCGTCCAGACCTATCTGCGCCGTCTGGAGAAAAAGGGGTATGTGAACGTCAAACTCGATGGGCGTACCCGTGTGTATACACCACGCGTCAAACCGCGCACCGTGATTCGCGAAACCGTCGATGACCTGGTGGACCGACTTTTTGCCGGCGAGACGTTCCCGCTGATGCAGCATCTGATTGAAGATCGACAGGTCAGTCGCGCGGATCTGGATGCGCTCAAAGGGTTGCTGGACCAGTTGACGGAGGAACGCGATGCAGCCGACTGACGTTTCAATTTTCTCTCTGGTGTGGCAGCAGTTCTGGCAGTGTTCGGCGCTGGTGCTGACGGTCTGGCTGGTCTGTCGGCTGGTGCGTTTCCGGCGTTCGCATCTGACCTGTCTGCTCTGGCTGGTCGTCCTGCTGAAATTTATGACTCCCCCTGTCTGGGACAGTTCGATGGGGCTGTTCTGCTGGATTCAAAATGGATTGCCTGCCAAAGTTTCACCCAGTCAGCCGCCTGACGAACCAGAAATTCTGACGCGCACCGAATCCATGCGCCTGCTGACCGGAGACGATATGGGAAAACTGCCCGTCGTCACAGCAAACCCGGATTTCAAGGTGACAATTCACGAAAATGAAACGATGCGGCAGACTCCTGTCCGTTTAGAAACGACGGCGATTCCCGTGCAACCCACTGCGGAAAACAGCGGGCAGCCTGCGGCTCACTATTCCGTCAAAGAGATCGGCGTGCTGATCTGGATGACGGTGGGTCTGCTGATTGCTACAATGATGCTGGTGCGTTACCTGCGGTGCTGGCACATCATTCGACGGGCGGGAGAACAATCGCATCCGGAGTTGAATCGGTTATTAGAACGACTGTGTGCAGAATTAAAATTGAAACGCCGTGTGCGGCTGCTGATTACTCACAGTCGGATGGGACCGGCGGTGATTGGCCTGTTGCGTCCGATAATCATTCTTCCGACGGCGATCACGGAGAGTCGCTCCCTGAAAGAGCTGGAGCCGGTGCTGGCGCACGAACTGATTCATATCCGCCGAGGTGATCTATGGATTGGTCTGCTGCAACTGCTGGCATCGGTGGTGTGGTGGTTTCATCCGCTGGTCTGGTTCACGGGCCGCCGCTTGAAATTCGAAATCGAACAATGCTGTGATGAGGAAGTGCTCGCCGAACTGAACTGCGACCCCAGACAGTATGCCGCCTGCCTGCTGGAGATTCTGGAGTTGAAGCAGACGTTAACAGCGGTCCCCGTAGTGCCGGGCGTGCGTCCGGTGGAAATAACTTCAAAACGACTGGAGCGAATTATGCGACTCGGACAAGGATGTCAGAAGCGTACCCCGTGGTGGTGCTGGATGATTTTTGTGACGCTGGCAGCAGTGGTGCTGCCGGGAGCGGCATTTGTGGTGAATGCCGCGGATGCTGTTGCAGAAAAAAAGATAATCAAAGAAGAAGAGACGAACCGAGACAGGACGGAACAGAAAACAGACGCCATCCAGGCCCTTCCTTTTTATGATCCGCTCAAACGGGCGATGTATGGTGACAACCGCTTCAGTCAAATGTATTCGACGGATTTGCCTTACCTGTCTGCTGAAATTGATATGCGGGCCTGGATTTCGCGTATTGCCTGCATCCGCAGCTATCCTATTCAGGAACTGCTGGAGAAGGCCGGAAAGAACATGGGGCCGATGCGGGCCGAAGCTGTGCTGACAGAAAAATTGAATGCACGGATCAAGCTGCTCAAAGAGTTCGCCGCAGTAAACGAGCGACCCGATTTCAGTACTTCCGTTCCCGTTTATATTGGGACCCACCAGTTCCCACTCAAAGACGAACGTAAGCAATACCACATGGTGTCCTATGGTGGCAGTCGTATCCGGAATGATCAACTGATTGTCTGGTCAAAGGATGACCGCTATCACAGGCTGGTAGTGCAGGCACTGGATGAACTGGCTCGGGAAGAGATGACTCCCTTTGTGCTGACGGCAAAGTTCATCTCGGTACCCCGCGGTCTGCTGGACAAAATCAGTTCCGAACGAAGGCCGGTGAAGGTCTACCAGGCTGAAAAGACGGCTGTGGTCAGTGACGCTGCCGGAGAGCAGCCTGAATTGATCGGGCCGGAAACGATCAGTCATCCTTCCCTGATCTGTGAAATCCTTGATGAAAAGCGTACCAGGGAAGTGCAGCGCATGATCAAGTCCTCAGCAGACACGCAGACTTTGTCGGCACCGCAAATTCGATTTATCGATGGACAGACGGTGCAGCTGGAAACCAAAAAACGCCACGAACTGGAGCCGGAGTTTCGCGGTGCCGGCCAGTCATTTTCAATGAAGCATTATGATGTCGGTCTGGATCTGCGCGTGACCTTTTCCACTGGAAAGGGGATTCAAAATCGAGGCATGCTGGATTATCAGATTATCAGTTCTGAGTATGGCGGCTTGAAAAAACAGAAGTTGAATCATCCCGAATCCGGGCTGTCAGGTGAAATTGAGTTTCCTGTAATAACGGAATGGCATTTCAAAGATGCCAGGCTGCTGGAGCCGGGACAGGTGCTGCTGGTAGAAGGTCTGGGACTGCAACAGGAAGCGGATTCCCCCAGCGTCCTGTTAGCATTGTTCCAGGTGGACCGCGCCAGAGCTGATGAGAGAAAGCTTGTGATGTGGGGAGAGGGAGTGAACAGTGACGCGGGCGTGACCGGGCAGCTGCAACTGGATGAATCCCACTTCAAAGATGCTCTGGTGACTCTCGCTTATCCTGTCGCCAATCTGGTGGTGCCGGTGAGCAGGCAATTGATACTGGGTTCAAATAATACTCCCTATAATGAACAGCCTCGATTCGAACCTCTGATTGAACTGATCAAACAGAATGTCACGCCGGAAGCATGGGGAGATTCTCGCAAGACCGGTCGCGATATCAGGCCTTATCCCGAGAAGCTCTCGCTGGTCATTCGAGCAAAGCGGGCGACCCACGATCAGATCAAAGCTTTACTGGCAAAGATCAGGGCAGCACAGGAACGGCAGATTGGACTCAAGCTTGATCTGGTCACAGCTGATTATCTGCATACCGAGCTTAAAAAAATAGACCAGTTTGCTTCTCCCCCGACGCGGGAGTTATGGCAGAAATTGAAGTCGGAAACACTGGATGAGGGAGTTCTGCTGAAGGCACCTGAGACGAAACTGCTGCTGAAGATGTCTTCCAGTGTGAATGACATGGAATACAAGATGTCTGCAAAAGTGACATTCTTCAATGGGCAGTCTTGCGAGTTCAATTTACTCGATTCACTGGTGCCTGATCAGAAGTCGAAATCGCTGCTTCAGCTAAGGCCGGAACTGTTGAAAGATCAGCAGATCAGGATTTCCTATCTGATCAACGCCAGGAATGCTCTGGATGCGCTTTCCCATGTCGAAAGCGCGACGATTCCCCCGGGGCAAACGTTGCTGGTGGATATTACCGATCAACTTTCGAGAGATCGAAGTTCATTCCAGTTTGATCAATTCGTGAAGCAGGCGGAACTGTCATATCAGAAACAGCCCAAACGCTGTTTTATGCTGGTGACGCCGACCATTCTCACAGCGTCCGCTGAAGTGCCAGAATATCGAGATCCTCAGCATCCACAGCAACCTCATTCTTCAGAACAGGAATGGCATTTACCCGATCCGTAGCCGATACCATTCTCTCAACTGTCTGCCGAATCAAATCCGGATTGAGCTTTGCAGGCGCTCCCTGGTATGGTTTCCTGGTCGGCAGGATCTCTTCCAACCAAAAGAAGGGAACGATTCCTCAGGAACATACTCTGCTTGTCGATATCACGGAACAGATGACAGGTCAGAAAAAAACAGCATCGTTATCTGCTGCTGATAACTCCTTTTAAGCCGGGCAATATAACTAAACTGCGGATGATTCCTCATAAATAAACCACAATTCACTCCCCCGTCCCGCTGACGTTGAACAGCAGGCTCTGTCCGTCGGGAGTGAAACAGACATCGCCGATGATGGTGCCTTTGAGTTTGATCTCGATGGGGGCGGGCGGTTTGTCTTCCGCGGGATTGAACTGCATCAACTGTCGCGGCTGGGCTCCGGCGGCGAAAACGATTTTTTCCCCCGAGGGATGCCAGGCGATGTCGGCGTAGGGGGCTGCTTTATTCGAGTAATGTACTTTATAGCCCTGCTGCTTGCCGGCGGCGTTCACGGTGGCAATTTCGTAAGTGGACTCGTTCGCATTGCGCCCTTTGAAACAGATCCAGTTGCTGTCGGGGGACCAGGTCATGTTCCAGTAAATCGACGAGTAGGGGCTTTCGCCTGCCGGGAAGAGGTCGGTTCTGGTCCCTTCTACCAGATCGTAGACGCGAATATTGGCTTTGTTTCCTGAACGGACTGTATAGGCAATTTTTTTACCGTCGGGCGACCATTGTGCGCCCCAGCCTCCTGCTTCGATCATTTCGCGGTGTGAACCGTCGGCGTGCATCAGGGCGGCCCCGGAAGGAGAGATTTGTGAGAAGGCAATCCTGTTACCTGCGGGAGACCAGCTGGGCATGACGCCGGAGCCGATAGCTTCGAGGTTCGTGCCATCGGCGTTGACAGTGATGATTTTGCCGTCAGAAAATTTCTCGCCCTCTTGTGACTTTCTGCCATCAAAGGCCAGTTTCTGGCCATCGGGTGAAAAGACAGGTGAGCCGGCGGTATAGTATTCGCCGGGGACGATAAAGAGTTTTGCTTCTCCCCCTTCTGATGGCGCGGTATAGAAACGCACGCGTTTGACACCTGCTTCTTTTTCGTCGGCGGTGAGGGGGGACAGATTGAGAGTCAGTAACAAAAGTGTATTGACCAATATGAAACAGACTGGATTGAACATGTTGCATCCTCGTCTCTAAGGTATCAGGCTTCAGTTTGCAGTATTATTTTGTGTGTTTCAGATTAAACAACAGTTGCCCTCCATCGGGAGTAAAGCTGACATCACCGTTGAGGTAGCCTTCAAAATTGATGTCGACTGGTTCTGGTGCATTGGCGTCAGCTGGGTTGAACTGGAGCAACTGCCGTGGCTTTGTCTGGGGGCAGAAAACAATCACTTCGCCGACGGGATGCCAGGCAAAATCCGCATAGGGGGCCGTCTCGTGATGGTAATGCACCTTATAGCCGGCCTGTTTTCCGGCGATGTTGATGGTGGCGACATCGAAACTTCTGTCTTCAGCTCTGCAGCCTTTGAAACAGAGCCACTGACTGTCGGGTGACCAGGCCATATTCCAGTAGACGCTGGTGTAAGGGCTTTCGCCTGCCGGGAAGAGATCTGTTTTCGTGCCTTCGATCAAATCGTAAATACGAATGTTGCCTCTGCCGTTGACGGGAAAACTATACGCCAGTTTTCTGCCATCCGGCGACCACTGTGCGCCCCAGCCTCCTTCATCAATCAATGTTCGGTGAGAGCCATCGGCGTGCATGATGGCGACGCCGTAAGGAGCATGTTGAGAAAAGGCAATCCGATTACCGCCGGGCGACCAGTTGGGCATGCGGCCGGGCCCCAGAACTTTCAGATTGCTGCCATCCGCGTTGACCACGATGATCTTTGCCTGGATTGATGTTTCTCCTGCTTGAGATTTCCAGCCATCGAACAGCAGTTTTTGACCATCGGCAGAAAAAGACGGGGAGCCAGCCGTATCGTAATCCCCGGGCACCAGGAATAGAGCGGCGTCTCCTCCTTCGGCAGGAGCCTGATAAAAGCGGTCACGGATGGATTCCGTATCGCTCTCTTCAGCAGTCACCGGCAGAGTGCCTGGTACGACCGATAAGAGCGTTACCAGAAGTGTGAAACTGACAATGCGTAAACAGCTCATTCTTCATCCCTGCTGTGTGAATTGGATTGTTTTGAACAGGAATTATTTTTTATCGCGTGCATTAAACAGCAGATGCTGGCCATCCGGGGTGAAGCTCACATCGCCGTTGATATTGCCGTCGACAGTGATGTCCAGAGGTTCGGGGGCTTTGTCTTCCGCCGGATTAAACTTGAGCAGCTGGCGCGGTTTGGTGTCCGAGCCGAAGACAATCATGTCCCCTTGTGGATGCCAGGCCATATCCTGGTAGGGTGAGACTTTACTGCGGTAATGGACTTTGTAGCCTTCCTTCATGCCGGCGACATTGACGGTGACGACTTCATACATCTTGTCGGCAGCGTTACGCCCCAGGAAGCAGACCCAGTTACTGTCGGGCGACCAGGCCATGTTCCAGGAGATGACGGAATAGGGACTTTCACCTTCCGGGAAAACATCGAATCTGGTGTCTTCAATCAAATCGTAAATCCGGAGATTGGCTTTGCCCGACGTGTAAGCACGGTAAGCGATTTTTTTACCATCGGGAGACCATTGCGCGCCCCAGGCTCCCGATTCGATCAACGTGCGATTGCTGCCGTCTGCATTCATGATGGCAACACCTGAAGGAGATGGTTGCGAGAAGACAATCCGGTTTCCGCCAGGAGAAAAACTGGGCATGGCGCCGGCACCGATGATTTTCGGATCAGAGCCGTCCGCGTTAGCGACCATGATTTTGACATTGGAAAACGTTTCTCCCTCCTGAGATTTCCAGCAATCGTGTGCCAGCTTGGAACCGTCGGGAGAAAAGGTGGGGGAACCGGTATTATAGTAGTCTTCCGAAACGTAATATTGTTTCGGATCTTTGCCTTCCGGGCTGGCGATGTAAAACCGTGTGCGGTTGACCTTGGGTTTTTCGTCTGCATTGATCCGGTTGAGACTGGAACTCTGAAGCATAATCACTGAGAGGCAGAGCATTGCGGCGTACACAACTGGTTTCATTTCGAATCCTCTTATTGTTAATGTAAATTAAATCAGAGTTCTCCTGTCTAGCTGTTATAGCATTTTACAGACTGCGATCAAAGAAAAAAACAGTAAGAGAAAACCAGGGCCGGTGATCTGAATTGACATGCCGCGAATGAAACGAAAAACGAGAATACCGGTTTTCAGTTTCACAAGATCAATTGCTGAACTAAGTCGCGATTTTAAATAGTTCTGAGATAAACGATGAGCACGGCTTGAGGTCTGAATCTGATCAAAGTAGCCTGATGTGAACAAGGCCTGTTTTGCGGATGAAAAAGTGCCTTTTCCAGTTTCATTCAGGAGTACGTCCATGAAGAATCCCAGTTTTGTGAATCGCGAGCTGATCTGTACGACATTTATTGTGTTAGTCGTCAGTGGATTAGCGGCTTTGGCCGCCAGCAGCAAAACTGTTCCCGATGCCGAGTTCGCCAAGTCGACCGTGGATTTCGGAATCGTTGTCAGCGATATCGACAAGTCACTTGCGTTTTACAAGGACGTCCTCGGGCTCAAAACACGTGAGCCATTCGAAGTGACTCCGCAGATGGGAGCCGACTCAGGGCTGTCAGACAACCTGCCGTTCAAGGTGTACCCGCTGGTACTGGAAAACGACAGTACGGCGACCAATGTGAAACTGATGCAGTTTAAGGATACACCAGCAAAGAAAGTGGATAACTCGTTTATCCATTCTTCTCTGGGCGTGAGTTATCTGACCATTTATGTGAAAGATACCACAGCGGCTCTGGCGCGGGCCAAGGCGTTCGGTGTTGAACCAATCGCCAAAGGCCCGATTGCTCTGCCAGAAGGCTTCCCGAAAGGCATTTATCTGACTCTGCTGCGTGACCCCGATGGGAACCTCATCGAACTGGTGGGGCCGAAGAAGTAATACGCTGCTCAAAGCCGGCATACTGGATGATGACACTCGTGATGGGTGTCATCATTTTTTTGTGTTCATGCCATACTTCTTCATTTTGTTATACAGGGTCACACGACTGATGCCCAGCGTTTTTGCGGTGTTCGTGCGGCTGTAATTGTTTTTGAACAGAGCCTGTTCGATCAGTTCTTTCTCTGTGACGGCCACCTGGTCACCCAGTCGTTCTGAATCGTTCTGTTTATGGTTCAGTACAACGGATGGATCATTGGTCGGGCCAACCAGTCCCATTAGAATATGAGAAGGCAGGTTCTCTTTACGTAAGATCCCTTCGCGGCAGTAGATGACCGAGCGGCGGATTACGTTTTCCAGTTCCCGGACATTGCCGGGCCAGGGATACGTGTGCAATGCTTCCATAAACTCTTCGTCAATACGATCGACGGGGATATTATGTTTGAGTGACATCTGATGCACAAAATCATTCGCCAGCACGATGATGTCTGACTTGCGTCGTCGCAGAGGGAGTACATCGAATTTCAACATGTTCAATCGATAGTACAAGTCAGGTCGGAACTTACCCTGTTCGACGAGAGGCTGCAGGTCCATATTACTGGCGACCACCAGGCGGGCCTGATTCACGTGCGTTTTATTCGAGCCAATCGGTTCGAATTCCCCGGTCTCGATCACGCGTAACAGTTTGACCTGCTGCTCCGGGCCCAGCACATCGATTTCGTCCAGCAGTACCGTGCCTCGACCTGCAGCGAGAAATTTACCGTCTTTGTCCGCGTGGGCACTGGTGAATGCACCACGCACATGACCGAACAGTTCACTTTCAATCAGGTCGTTGGGTAACGCTCCACAGGCCACATTCAGGAATGGCTCGTTGCGGCGTGGAGAAACATCATGGATCAGACGGGACAGATAGGTTTTACCGGCTCCGGTCTCCCCGATCAGCAGGACGGTGACATCGTGCTGAGCGGCGATTTCCAGTTCATTCAGCATGAGCTTCATTTCATGCGAATTGGTTTCGAAGCGACGCGTAATACCGTGTTCGCCGGTTTCCCCAGTTGACTCGCGGCTGGTATCCGCTGCAGCGGAATGTTTGGTCGTTGATTTATTACCAGGAGCTGAACCGCCTGAGGTCGCTCCCAGGGAGGCATTCAGCATCGCAGACTGAGTGACCACGATTTTCTCTTCCGGGTTCAGGCAGGAGTCAATTTCCAGCAGCAGTTCTGCTTCGCTGGCAAAACCTTTGATGTGCATCATGGAAGAGCAGGCAGTCCGTCGTTCCAGGATCTCAGGACACTCTTCCTCTGTGAGCAGGATGATTTCTGTATCAGGAGCAGCAGACTGAATCATATCCAGCAGATGGTCTTCCTGGTGTCCGCCTGAAAGAAGAAACCGCAGATCGACCAGGATGGAATCAATGTCCTGCTCACTGCACTGCTCGTAGCAGTCTTCGAGGCTGCTGCAGATCGAGAGCTGAAACGTTTTTTTGAAATGAGCAAGGATCTGCTGCTGAATCACTGTATCGCGTGTTACCAGAATCAGTGTCGGGAGTTCCATAATGGCTTTCTCTATTTCAAATTCTAAATGACAAAGTAGTTTCTCAAGGAGAATCAATCTGAAGACTCGCGATGACAGGGGAAGTGAACCTGTCCGGCCAGCCGGGTGATCGAAGTGCTTCTGTTTTTAAACAAATAGAGTGCCAGACTGTAAAGGTTCTCTGACGTTTGTGAGGTAAGGGGAATAGCGGTAACGAGTTACGTTTAAATAAGAAATTCGGGATGGCAAAAAAGCGACACAGGTCATGTGGAGAAAAAGCATCAATGGTGTGGTGTGTTGTTTTAGATCAACATGATTTCGACGAGGTTCTGTACGTTTGGAACCGCTTTCATCAGGCAGAATGGAATTCGTGAGTGCGTGCTATTGGATGCGGAATTCCGGCCTGTTAAACTTCAGAAACAGAATGTGAAGAATGGATGCGTCTTCAGGGTGAGGAGGAGGCGTGTCAGCGGTACGGGACACAGGTTATCGAGAGGGAAATACAGTGGCGACCTTTGCAGTCATCTTAGCAGCAGCCGGGAAGAGTTCACGATTTAAGTCGAAGGGAGCGGAGATCCTGGGGGCAGGCCCTCAGAAAAAACCGTTTATGGATTTAAAGGGGCGGGCAGTCTGGGTGCGTTCTGCAGAGATTTTTTCGAACCGCGAAGATGTAAAACAACTGATCATTACGGTTTCGGCCGAGGACATCGAGTGGTTTAAAGAGAAGTTTCGGCCCAACCTGGCCTTCATGGAGATTGAAATCGTCGCGGGAGGCACAGAACGGGCGGACTCGGTGCAAAATGCGTTAGCGCGGGTCAAAGCCGGCATTGATTATGTCGCTATTCACGATGCAGCCCGTCCCCTGATTACGGATAAATGGGTCGGCGAAATCTTTTCTGCTGCGGAAAAACATGACGCGGTGATCCCCGCCGTCCGGGTATCCAGTACCCTCAAACGGGCCGGTCAGGATCTGAAGATTCAGGAAACCGTCGACCGCACTGATCTCTGGGCGGCCCAGACGCCACAGGTCTTCAAGCGACAGCTGCTGTTAGACGCCTATGCACGGCGCGGCGATTTTCAGGCCACTGACGAAGCACAACTGGTTGAGCATCTGGGACACGAGGTTAAGATTGTCGAAGGTTCCCCTTTGAATCAGAAGATCACGACCGCCGCGGACTTCCGGATGGCAGAGGCGCTGGTCAATGCGTTGCCCAAGCCCAAAGGGATTCAGGCACTGCATCCGTTTGCCGATGAGGAACCCCGGGGGATGTTTTAAAAGCGTCTCAATGAAAAACATGAAACTCAGGTGAATCTGTCCATTGCTGTTTGAGGTTCGGCTGCCGGGAGGTTAGTCTGGAGTACAGCTCTGGTGACGCGACCCCGAACCTGGGCGCAGGCTCAAATGTGTTGACGCCAGATCATAATCTTTCTCTGTACTTAAGGAAGCACCATGAGTTCGACCCCGGAATCCGCAGAAACATCTGAACCCGCCTCAAAATCGAAGAAAAAGGTTTCCACCCAACGTCGCGTCATTTCATGGGTATTTATCGCGATCCTGCTTGGTGTGGTTCTACTGGAATGGCGTGCGAAATCATCGCAGGCAAAAACCTTTGAAAGTCTGGGGGCCGACGTTGATAATGCGGGTGAAGCCGGGGAGATACCCTTTTCCCAGTTTGAAGGGAAGATTCAGGGCAGCCCGGACGTGGATGTTGATGAATCCGGGGCGATCATGCGGCTCTACCATTATAAGTGGAATGGTATTTTTAAAACGTATCATCTGCGGTTACTGGTGAATGATGAAGATCTGGTCGTAACCTACGATACGGAACCCGAAGGCGAGACTGTGAATGGCATGCGCCGGATCTCGAAAAAGAATCTGGAAGAACTGGTGCAGAAAAATAAACAGGAAGTGACTGCCCAGAAAGCAGAATCGAAACCGGTGTCAGAGACTCCCGTAACAGAAACGCCAGCAAAAAAAGAGACATCTGAAAAAGAAGCAGCGGCCCCCAAAGACGAATAATGGTTAACGATCAATAAAAAAACAGCCTGGTATCAGAGATGGATACCAGGCTGTTTTTGATTCGAAGTTTCGCTTACTCGTCGGTCACACAACCTTCAGAAGCGGATTTCACATTCTTGATATATTTGTAAAGTGTACCCCGCGTGTATTTAAACGGAGGGGCCGTCCAGGCTTTGCGACGTTCTTCGAGCTCTGCATCACTGACATCCATCTCCAGTCGATTTTTGTCGGCGTCGATGATGACCTTGTCGCCATTTTTGACCAGGGCGATTGGACCGCCTTCCTGTGCTTCAGGAGTGATGTGTCCGACGATAAATCCGTGTGAACCACCAGAAAAACGACCGTCGGTCAGCAGGGCAACATCCTTACCCAGGCCGGCGCCCATGATGGCGGAAGTCGGGGTCAGCATCTCGGGCATTCCTGGTCCCCCTTTGGGGCCTTCGTAGCGGATGATGATCACATCGCCTTTTTGAATCTGCTTGTCTTCGAGGGCTTTGAGCATGTCCTCTTCGGAATCGAAGACGTTGGCGGTCCCTTCGAAGACCAGGCCTTCCTTACCGGTGATCTTGGCAACGGCACCTGTGGGAGCCAGGTTGCCTTTGAGAATCTGCAGGTGACCGGTCGGCTTGATCGGTTTTTCGACAGCGTGAATGATATCCTGACCCTCTTTGAGGCCCGGTAGTTCTGCCAGGTTTTCGGCCACTGTTTTTCCCGTGACCGTCATGCAGTCGCCGTTGATCAGGCCTTTTTCCAGCAGGTATTTCATCACGGCTGGTGTCCCGCCAATCTCCTGCAGGTCAGCCATCACGTATTTACCACTGGGTTTGAAATCGGCCAGCAAAGGAATACGATCGCTGACGGACTGGAAGTCATCAATAGTCAGTTCCAGGCCGACAGAACGGGCGATGGCCAGCATGTGCAGCACAGCGTTGGTCGATCCCCCCAGTGCGACAATCAGTACCATCGCATTTTCGAAAGCCTCGCGGGTCATGATGTCGCGGGGTTTCAGATCCAGTTCCAGCAGTTTCCTGATGGCGGCACCAGCGCGGATACACTCATCGAGTTTATCGGGATGCTCTGCAGGAATGGAAGAACTGTAAGGGAGTGACATCCCCAGAGCTTCGATGGCAGACGACATCGTGTTGGCGGTATACATGCCGCCGCAGGCACCAGCGCCCGGACAGCTTTTCTGTACGATTTCTTTTCGGGTTTCATCTGTGATCGTACCGGCCAGGTATTCGCCGTAAGACTGGAACGCGGAGACGATATCCAGCTTCTGATTATTCAGACAGCCGGGAGCAATCGTTCCCCCGTAAACCATGATCGAGGGGCGGTTAAAACGTCCCATGGCAATCAGGCAGCCAGGCATGTTCTTATCACAGCCAGGCAGCGAAATGTTGGCATCGTACCACTGGGCACAGGTGACAGTTTCGATACTGTCGGCGATCAGGTCGCGGGACTGCAGCGAATAGGACATGCCGTCGGTTCCCATGGAAATCCCGTCGCTCACACCGATGGTATTAAACCGCAGGCCAACCAGGCCGGCGGCTTCGACGCCCTCTTTGACCTTGGCAGCCAGTTTGTTGAGGTGCATGTTGCAGGAATTACCTTCGTACCAGACGCTGGAAATTCCGACCTGGGCCTTGTTCATATCCTCTTCGCTCATGCCGGTGGCATAGAGCATGGCTTGCGAGGCACCCTGCGAACGGGGCTGTGTGATACGGGAACTGTACTTGTTCAAAACGGGTTGCGAATCGGCTGACATCGACGTGTTTCCTCTAATGTGATTTCACGATCTATGGTTTGAATGGGGAATGAATAATGGCTCTGGGGATTGTCCAGGCGTTAGCTCACCTGAAAAAACAGCCGGTTATTCCAGCAGCATTTTCATGCGATAAGGGACTCGTTCGACACGAGGCAGAATCTGGGGCTGATAAATCTGGGTATAGGCTTCTGCTTCGCGATGGGTTTGCCAGGCGTCTTCACTTTCCCAGTGTTCGACAAGCACAAACGTCGCAGGTTCGCCTTCAGACTGATAGACGTCAAACCGCAGGCAGCCTGGCTCGGTTCGGGACAGGCGGCAGGCTTCGGTTAACAGTCCCTGGATTTCTTCTGCATCAGCAGCATCTTTGAGCGTCAGGATGACATTGAGGCAAAACATAATGGTTCTCTTGAATTCATGAAGATACAGGTTGTGACTACGCAAAAAACGAAGCAGGATTTTGAGCTCCGATTATCTCAATACAGTAACACTCTGCAGTCCGAAACGACAGTAAAGCAGGATTCTTAAACTGCAGGGAACCGCAAATCTCCGGCTGCGGTCATAAAATCAGTAATCCCGGATCTGTTCAAATGATTCAATGTCATGGTGAAGTTGCGGGCAATGCGAGCTGTTTGCGGGAATCGCGGCCTGGGTTGAGGCTGCCGGTTTCGTAGACTGCAGGGAACCTTTGTCAAAAGGGGCCGAAAAAAATGGAAATCGAGTCCACACTTGGATGACGGGTTGCCTTTTGTCTGTTATCATTCCGACAAGAGGCAGAGGCGAATGGATGACAGAAGTCTGCCTGTTGAATCTGATATATGGTTCTTTTGATTCATGTTGCGGGAGTACCAGGTGAGTAAGATTGGAACTGCGGAGTGGTTGGACTGGAAGCGACTGCCTTTATTTTCCAGATATGATGCGGAAGCGTCCCTGGTTCAGATGTGCGACCGCCTGCTGGAAGAAGCGACCCGGCAGGCATCAGGCGATGACTACATTCGTCAGTTTCTGCCTCAACTGGCGACCGAACTTTCGTGCCAGTGGTGCACCCTGATTGAGCGGACACCCGAATGGGAAACCCTGTTTGAATTCGGGCGCAACGCCGCCGGCGGCTTTCCTTCGCATCTGTGTGATGAAGCATTGGACCGCGATGCCGCCGGACTGTGTGTCGATGAGAACCGGGCCGACTGGTCGTTCATGGCGGCGCCTCTGGGAGATGTCCGACCGGGTACGATTCTGCTGGTTGGCGGTCGAGACCTGAATGCGACTTCGCTGAGTGAAGCGATCATCTCAGCCCGCGCGCTGGGTTATGCATTGTCGGTCGTGGAGCAGCGAGAGAAGAATCTGCGGCGTATCAAACGCCTGCAGACCACACTGCACATTGCGTCCAGTTTTTCGTCCGCCCGGGAAACACAGCCTCTGCTGGAACTGATCGCCAAAGAAGCGACGCGTCTGCTGGAGAGTGAGCGTTCCAGTATTTTCATTTGGGATCGGGAACACAAGCAGGTCGTTGCCTGTCCCGCGCTGGGAGTGGAAGGCAATACGCTGCGACTGCCCGATGATGTGGGGATTGTCGGCGATGTGATCCGCAGCGGAAAGACAATTTGCGTGGATGATGCTTATAACGATGAGCGATTTGATCCCAGCGTGGATAAGTCGAGCGGCTTTCGCACCCATAACCTGTTGTGTGTTCCTTTACGGAATAACGCGGGTGAACTGATTGGTGCGTTTGAAGTGATGAACAAGGAGAAGGGCAAAGCCGACTACGATGACGCCGATGCCCAGAGCCTGGAAGAACTGGGTGTGCAGGCAGCAACGGCGCTGGAGAATACCCGTGAAATCGAACAGCTGTCCCGCAGCCGTGATCAACTCACAGAGCAAGTCAAACAGAAAGTGCAGATCATCGGTAAGAGCTCAGCCATCACTGCGCTGCGTTCTACCATTGAACGTCTGGCAGGCACCGATCTGCCCGTTTTGATTCTGGGGGAAAGTGGAACGGGGAAAGAAGTCGTAAGCCAGTCGCTGCATTACCAGGGGCCGCGGGCCAATACGCCATTCATCGCAGTGAACTGTGCGGCTCTGACGGAAACGCTGCTCGAAAGCGAGTTGTTCGGTCACGAAAAAGGAGCGTTTACCGATGCCCATGAGACGCGAGCCGGCAAGTTTGAACTGGCAGAAGGGGGGACGCTGTTCCTGGATGAAATCGGCGACATGAGTCCGGGAGGCCAGGCGAAACTGTTACGCGTGCTGGAACAGAAAGTCGTCACCCGCGTCGGCGGATCAGAAACAATTCCCATTAATGTGCGCGTTGTCGCGGCTACGAATGCGAAGCTGGCGGATGCAGTCCGTGATAAGAAGTTCCGCGAGGACCTGTATTATCGATTGAGCGTGGTGACGCTGGATCTGCCTCCCTTGCGCGACCGTCCTGAAGATGTGATTCTGCTGGCCGAATTTTTCCTGGCGCAATTCTGCTCCCAGGCCAATCGTCGCGTATTGAAAATTTCTGCGGAAGCGAAAAAGCGGCTGCAGGCTCATCTCTGGCCCGGCAATGTGCGCGAGCTGCGGAATCTGATGGAGCGGGTGGCCTTCCTGTGTGCCGGCGATCGGGTGGAGGTGGAAGACCTGGCCTTCATCCTGAGTCCGGCACGCGATTCCGTGGTCGACATGTCCGCCGACCTGAGTCTGAAAGAAGCCTCGCGTCGTTTTCAGCAGGAATACATCCGCCGCACGATCAAACGGGTGGGAGGCAACATGAGCGAGACCGCAAAATGCCTGGGCCTGCATCGTTCGAACCTGTACCGCAAAATGGGCCAACTGGACATGCACGAAGCCAACGAAGGCACCGACGACGAAGACTGAGCGGGAAAGGAATGCAGCGCTTTCTGATTTTTGCTACCACGAAAAACACGAAACCGCACGAAAGTAAAAACAAAGGGTGGTACCGAATGCAATTCGGTACGAGCGCAGCGAGCAGGAAATTGACGGTGTGAGCGATCATTTCGCGAAGGGGCAAACCCATGTGTTTTTCTCGCATTATCGACGAGCTTTGCATTGTCGTGCTGCGAATGTTCTAGATGGTCCCGTTCCAGCGTGAAACTAATTTGCTCGTGATCAGGCGGGCGGACACATGGTTCCGCATCCTGCAGAATCCTGTATCGGAAATTCTCCGATCATTCGAATGCTTTCACTGACAGTTTCCTGTTGTCTCCGACAACCCCGAATTGCATTCGGGGCCACCCATTCTTTCTCTCTGAATAAAAATTCTTTCGTGTCATTTCTTACTTTTCGTGGTAGAAAAATTCTGAGGGAATCTTCCTTACTGACAGTCGATTCTGATTGTTTCCAGTCATCTGGCGCAGTAAGGGTGACTTTACAGCGTGCGTTGAAATGGAGAAACTGAATCCACAAAGCTAACTTACGTCAGTATGAAACTGTGAGTAAAAATTGTGGAGACATTGATGGAACATTTGAAAGTCGGAATTATCGGTGCGGGTGGGATCGCTGCGAAGATGCATCTGCCAGAACTGCAGACGGTGGATCACTGTGATGTGGTCATGCTCTCTGGTCGAAAGCAGTCGCGGCTGGATGTGCTGTGTCGCAAGTTTAAAGTGCCCCGCTGGACCCACGAATATCAGGCCGTGATTGACGATGAAGAAGTGAACGCGGTGGCGATTGCGTTGCCGCATCCCCTGCATGTGGAATGGGGAATCAAAGCGATCAAAGCCGGCAAGCATGTTTATATGCAGAAGCCGTTAAGCACGTCGATGGATGAAGCAGACGCGTTTGTGGAAGCGACCGACAATCACGATCAGACGGTGCTGGCGCTGCCTTACATGTCGAATCCGCATGTGCTGGCGTGTCGCGATTATATCCAGGAGGGGAAGCTGGGGACGATCTCGTCTGCCCAGGCGCGGGCCAGTCATGGAGGGCCGGAAGTCTATTACGCGGGGATTCAGCAGATTCTGGAAGAGAAGCCGGCGGACGATTTGTGGTTCTTCGATGCAGACAAGGCAGACGTCGGTGCGCTGTTTGACATGGGCGTGTATGCGATTGCCAACCTGGTAGGAGTGGCCGGCGCGGTCAAGTCGATCACGGCTAAACTGACGACGGTTGCCAAACCGACGAAGCTGGAGGATACGGCGTCGATGATTCTGGAGTTTGAAAGCGGTGCGCTGGGAACGGCGCAGACCGGCTGGTGTGATGCTGCCCGAACCTATGAATTTTCGGTGCATGGGACGGCGGGCAAACTGGTCAGCAGTCGCCAGGCCGAGTCGCTGCGGTATTATTGTCCCAGTTCCCAGGTCGATGAAGATGCGCCGCTGATCGAAGAAATTATTGATCTGTCGACCTACCCCGTGCAGAATTCACATCAGCACTGGGCGGACTGTATCCGGAAGGGAATTCAGCCCCCCTTATCGAATGCGGCGACGGCCCGGCATGTGACCGAAATCCTGCTGGCCGCGTTGAAATCTTCCCGGGAAAACCGCACGGTGGACATTATTTCCCGCTTGAGTCTGGCTTGATCGGAAGCGGTAAACGACGGGAATTGCAGGCGATTTTATTGATTTTGACAGACGAGGCTACCGGTACGGTGTCGTTTGAGAGCAGGGTTGACTATAAATGTGCTGTGGCGGAATGATCGTTTCTGCCGCCGCGCCTGGTATTCCCATCAACTTCATTTTTAACGCATTCGGGGAGTGTTCCCAATGACGGAGCGGTCTGAACTCGTTGAAGAACTGCGCTGGAAAAAGATCCCGGTTCTCAATGATGGTTTTGTGTGTCTCGTAGATGTCATGGGCGATGACAGTTCGATTGTTCAGGCAGCCCGTGTCAGTTATGGGGAAGGAACCAAACGGGTTTCCGATGACCGTACGCTGATCCGCTATCTGATGCGACATCGTCACAGTACACCCTTTGAAATGGCCGAACTCAAGTTTCTGGTTCGGGTTCCGATGGACTGCTGGCGGCAGTGGATTCGGCACCGGACTGCGAATGTGAACGAATACAGCACCCGGTATTCCGTCGCCATCGATTCAGCTCAGACCACATTGCCCGGCGAATGGCGCACCCAGGCGACCTCGAATCGACAGGGGAGCGATGCCCCGCTTACTGAAGATTTAGGGACAAAACTGACCGAAGAAGAGACTGCATTTCAGAAGCATGCCCGCGATGTTTACGAAGCCCGGCTGGAAGCAGGCGTGGCCCGCGAGCAGGCACGAAAAGACCTGCCCCTGGCGACTTACACTGAAGCTTACTGGAAAATTGATTTACATAACCTGATTCATTTCCTGAGTTTACGAATGGACTCCCATGCACAATGGGAAATTCAGGAGTATTCGCGGGCGATTGGTGAAGCGATTGTGAAACCGCTGTTTCCAGTGGTCTGGGAAGCCTTCGAAGACTATCGCCAGGGAGCGATGTTCCTGACGCGACTCGATAAAGAAGTGCTGGCGCGTCTGATGACCACAGCCGCCGAGAAATCGCTGGTACCCCCGTTTTCAGAAGAAGCGTTTCTGGAAGTGCAGGACGAGACCTGGAAATCCCTGAAACGGAGCCGCGAACGGGACGAATGCCAGTCCAAACTACAGCGACTGGGGATTCTGAAAGCCAAAGACTAGTGGCTGGATGTGCACTTTGATGTGAAATTCAAAGAGTATTTCAGCCGTTGGCTTTGCAGATCCTGCTCGTTTTGTTATCTTTGTCGTTCCAACTCCGTAGCGAGAGGTCTGTTCACAGACCCGTTACAGGTGAAAACGTCTGAATTCTCATCACTGATGAGACGATGTATATTCAATTGGTTATGGTTACAACTTTTATTGAAATCAGGAAGAAGAAAAGGTGATTTGAGTGGTTAAGCTTCGGTTACGAGAAAACGAATCAATTCAGGAGGCAGTTAAACGGTTTCGCAAGATTGTTGAGCACGCTGGTATCAAAAAAGAGATGCGACGTCGTGAGTATTACGAAAAGCCCAGCGATGAAAATCGTAGAAACCGACGCCGTGCTGAGCGTCGCGCCCGCCTGTCTCGTCTGCAGAGTAACCAGTAGTCACTGAGACACCGATCGAAGATATCAAAACGCAGTCTGTTTCAGGCTGCGTTTTTTGTGCGCGGTACTGGAGAGTCTGATGAGAGATGTACGTCTGAGATTTTCACCATTGCCGATGTCACGTGATTCAGAATCAACAGTCGCCAGACGGGCGGACACATGGGATATTGCGACCCGAAGTGGAGATTCCGAAATACATTCCCTCCGCTTTGAACTGTCTTCTCTACCACGGTAGAATCAAATGGTGAGCAACAGGTGACAGATAATACGATTCCCCACTGTTTCAAGGAACCGCCATGCGAGAGTTTCACCATGTAGGCGTGATTACCGATGATCCACAGCCTGACGAAATTTATGTTCCGGAAACGAAAGTCTACGTCACCAATCCCAACGAGCATCCCTACAAAATTGAATACCTGCGGTTCGAAGCCGACACACCGGTCACCGGTCCGGTTCGTAACCAGCCGCACATCGCTTTTAAAGTTCCGGATATCGAACAGGAGATCGCAGGCCTGGAAGTGTTGCTCGGTCCCTTTCAGGCGATGGAAAATCTGAAAGTCGTATTTGTGCTGATCGATGGTGCCGTGTATGAATTCATGGAGTTTTCAGCAGGTTCTGAATTTGGAGAGTTTGAACAATGAGTCACCCGCTTCGCGTCACCTGTGTTCCTTTGAGCCTGCTTCTGCTGGTTTTATTCGGCATTCCGGTTTCCAGTCATGCGGAAGAACCGAAAATACTCCGCATCGGTATCATCGGTCTGGATACGTCACACTCCAGCAACTTCTCTAAAATCCTGAACGATCCTGATTCAAAATACGAGGAATTCAAACACTGCAAAGTCGTCGCCGCTTATCCCCAGGGAAGCCAAACGATCAAAGAGAGCCTGGAAAGCGTTCCGGAAATAACTGAAGCGGTGAAAAAACAGGGGGTGGAAATCGTTCCCAGCATTGAAGCCTTGCTTGAGAAGGTGGATGCCGTTCTGCTGGAGAGCAATGATGGTCGCGTGCATCTGGAACAGGCGCTGCCTGTATTGAAAGCGGGCAAGCCGCTGTTCGTCGACAAACCGATCGCCGGTGATCTGACTGATGTGATTGCCATCTACGAAGCCGCGGAACATTTCAAAACACCCGTCTTCAGTTCCTCTTCCCTGCGATACACGGACGGAGCCAAACAGATTAACGGCGGCGTGATCGGCGCAATCATCGGCTGCGATGCGTATAGCCCCTGTCCGGTGGAAAGCACACACCCCGATTTTTACTGGTACGGCATTCACGGTGTGGAAACCCTGTACACGATCATGGGGCCCGGATGTGAATCCGTAGTGCGTGTTGCGACTCCCGAAACCGATGTAGCGATTGGTACGTGGAAAACCGGTCGGATCGGCACTTTTCGCGGTCGTCGCAAAGCCAACAATGGCTATCAGGGCGGCTATGGCGGCACCGCATTCGGCACGAAAGGCATCGCACAGATCGGCAGCTTCAGTGGTTATGAACCGCTGCTGGTCGAAGTCGTCAAATTCTTCCGCACAGGCAAAGCCCCTGTCACGCCGGCAGAATCAATCGAAATCTACACATTCATGTCCGCCGCTGATCTGAGCAGACAGAAAGCGGGCACCCCGGTCAAACTCGCCGATGTAGAGAGCCAGGCAAGGGAAGCCGCCAGGAAAAAACTGGCCCCGTATCTGCAGAGCCCTTGAGACACCTTTTTAACCGTGACCCTTTTTGACTCCGTTGCTTAAACCGCCGTCTCGACTTCGCAGCAGTTTGCGAGCATGTTGACCAGCTTCCTACGGTCGATGGGTTTGGTCAAGTGCTCATTGCAGCCGACACTGATGCATTTTTCCCGATCCCCTTCCATGGCGTTGGCTGTCAGGGAAATGATCGGTCCTGAATAACCCTGTTCGCGGAGGATTCGGGTCGCGCCATAACCGTCCAGAATCGGCATCTGCATATCCATCAGGATCACATCATACAGCAACCCGATTTCCATTGCCCGCATTGCGGCCTGGCGGGCGGCTTCACCATTTTCAGCAACCGTCACTTCGGCTCCGGCTTTTTTCAGAATAAAACTGATCAGTTTCTGATTATCCGGACCATCTTCAGCCAGCAGGATCTTTTTCCCTTTCAGAGACAGGGCCTGTTCTTCAGACTGTGCGGGCAGGGGCTTCGCGGATTGAGTATTGTCATTCTGTTGCAATTCCTGCAGCAGTGGGACGCCTTCCAGGTTGCCCGTTTTTACTGTGGCACTAAATTGTGACCCCTGATTCAGTTTGCTGGTTACCGAAATATCGCCTCCCAACACATCAGTCAGACGTTTGCAGATGGTCAGCCCCAGTCCAGTGCCGCCATATTTGCGGGTGGTCGAGGAATCGGCCTGAGAGAAAGGGCGGAACAGATTAGACATCTGTGCTTCCGTCATCCCGATTCCCTGATCGATTACCGTGAACTGAACCTGTGGTTCTTCACCGGGATTTTCCAGAAAGGATGTATCCAGGCGAATTGTGCCGACTTCCGTAAATTTAATCGCATTGCCAATCAGGTTGATCAGAATCTGCCGGATTCGTGTCGGGTCGGAATGAATTTCTGCAGGCAGTGGGAACTGATAGCTGGCTTCCAGCTTCAGCCCCTTGGCTTCTGCCCTGACCTGAACCAGTTCCAGCACCTCTTCCACAATCGTCTGGGGCGAACAGCAAATGGATTCCACATCCAGTTTACCGGCCTCAATTTTTGAGAGATCCAGAATGTCGTTGATCAGTTCCATCAGATGCCCACCATTGCGTTTGATCGTATCCAGCGAATCGGAGATCAACTCGGGCAGTTGCAGTGACTTCGCTTCCAGTTCCAGGATGTCGGTATAGCCTAGAATGGCTGTCATCGGTGTGCGGATTTCATGACTCATGTTTGCCAGGAAGGCACTTTTCGACTGGTTGGCAGCTTCGGCCTGTATTCGCAGTGTCTTCTGCTCGCGGAGCAGTTGCAGAGCGCGAATCGCGTTTCGGACACGTGCCTTGATTTCGGAATCGGTTGCCGGCTTGGGGATATAGTCGAAGGCACCTTCTTCAAAAGCGCGGGTAATTCCTTTACCGTCACTTTGAGAGGTCACCATAATGACGGCGACTTCGTCGACCTTAAAGTTGGCGCGCACCTCCCGCAGCACGGCAAAACCATCCAGTTTAGGCATCTCCACATCCAGCAGGACCAGATCCGGTTTCAAGGTATGTACTTTCTGGCGGCCTTCTTCACCATCGGCTGCTGTATGAAGTTCGTATCCATCCTGCTGGAGTGCCTGGCAGAGGATGCTGCGGACAACATCAGAATCATCTACAATTAATATTTTCGAGAGCTGCGTACTGATCATAATAATTTCTGTCTGTGCCTGAGATGACAGTTTTGGACTAGGTAAGTTTATTAAAAGCTAGGTCAGAGAATTAAGTATTGGCAGGCAAGTACAGTGTTTTACCTTTCATTTTAATCAGAACTTCAATGGCACGTTCCGATTAAACAAGTTACGACAACTGTCGCAAAAAGTTCAGTGCGGGAGAATGACCACACATTATTTCAGGTATTTCCTGAGAGCTTCCAGTACGTTCAGTCATCAGAGATACGTAAGGCGGGAATTTCCTGTTTAAGTGAGTCCAGTACGTCATCGGAAACACTGGTATTACTCAGACTTAGCTCCACCAGCTCGGGGGTGGCAGACAGATATTTTACCCCGGCGTCAGTGACGGCTGTATGATCGAGCACCAGCACTTTTAAATGTGGCAGTCGGGCCAGCATTTTCAGACCCACATCGGTAATCTGCGTCCCATCCAGGTGTAAGATTTCCAGATTGCGGCATTCGGACAGGACTGCCGCTGTACGATCGGTGACCTGGCAATTAGAGAGGATGATACGAGTCAGATTTTCTTTTAGGGGTCCTTGTTTCAATATGTCCAATTCTTCTTCCTGAAAAGTAGAATCTGCCAGCGAAAGCAATTTCAGTCCCTCGATTTGCAAGACCGTGTTCAGAGTAGAGGAATCGAACTGACAGCCTGTGAAATAGATTGTTTTCAATCGGGGAATGCGTGCCAGCGCAGCCGCGCGGTCCCGGTCAATCCGGAAATCAATAAACGCCAGATATTTTAACTTATGAAAATCGGGCAAGCGTGCAAACAGCTCGTCAATCTCCTCAGGACTGCTTTTCGGATGTCGCTGCCATTCCACAAAATTCACCGAGCGCTGATAATTGATAAAAGGCCTGGGAATAAAAGCATGACCTGGTGCCGAACCATATTGGAAAAATTCGGGTTTCCCTGCAACATGATCATCAAGAAACAGTAATTGCGCCTTTTGCTTCTGAAATGCAGAGACCAGCGATTCAAACTGAAAGATCAGATAAAAAGAATACCCAATCAGTGCGCCGAGAGTGGCAGCAGCAACAATCAGGGTGCGGCGGACGAGAATCCGTCTGTTCTTTTGATTGATTTGAACAGACGTGGTTTCTACATCAGCACTCATTCACACCTCAACTCACTCAGCGGGCCGTCCACCCGCCATCGACGGTGACCATACTGCCCGTCATATAACTCGACGCATCGCTGGCCAGAAAGATTGCCGCACCCTGGATCTCTTCCATCCGCGCCCAGCGGTTCATTGCGACCGCGCCGACGATGAATTTTTTGATCTCTTCGGTTTCTGCGAATGGTTCATTCATGGGCGTCAGAAATGGTCCCGGGCAGATAGCATTACAGGTGATGCCGTATTCACACAGTTCCAGTCCCAGTGCCCGCGTCATCTGCACCATGGCGCCTTTGCTGGAAGTGTATGGCGTGCGGTTGGACATTCCCACCAGCCCCAGCGTACTCGCCAGGTTGATGATCTTTCCGTATTGGGCTTTCTTCATGTGTGGAACCACCGAACGCACGCACAACCAGGGGCCGGTGACGTTCACGTTCTGCACATCCTGAAACTCTTCGAGGGTGATGTCATCAATGGGACCGCGAATATTGATGCCCGCGTTATTGATCAGAATATCAATTTTGCCGAACTCCGAAATGGCCCGTTCGGTCATGGCGGTCACCTGGTCTGGATCGGTCACATCGGCGGCCATCCCGATTACTTTGTTCCCGTAATCGGATTGAATCTGAGCCGCCGTCGCTTCAACTTCATCCTGGTTACGACTGGTGAGCAGTAAGTTCGCGCCTGCTGACGCCAGACCTTCCGCCATCGCTGAACCCAGACCCTTGGAACCTCCGGTAATAATGGCGACACGACCAGTTAAATCGAACAGTTTGATACCAGGCAGCATGGCTCATCCTTCCTCAGACAAGTGGTTCAACGGTTTGAGATGACGGAAATATGTTTCTGGAACGCGGGATCGGTTTCCGGGTAGTCACTGCGAAAATGTACGCCGCGGCTTTCCCGACGTTCAATCGCGGATTTGATCATCAACTGCGAGACCAGCAGCATGTTCTGCAGTTCCCAGCCGGTCAACGTTTTGAATTCACGATCTACAACATACCGGTCCCAGAAATCGACTTTGTCCATCGCATTTTTTAATGAATCGGCACTGCGGGTGATGCCCACGTCGCGCCACATCAGGCTGGCCAGTGAGTTTCGCAGGTCCTTGCTGTTTAAATCTTCGTCGGAACGTTTTTCAATATCCCAGTCGGGCAGCAGGGATGCTGAATACTGGTCCGGCTGGTTCAACGCCGCCTGCGAGGCACCGCGTCCCGCTGCTGCGCCAAAGATCAATCCTTCGAGCAGACTGTTCGATGCCAGCCGATTGCTGCCGTGCAGTCCGGTGGAAGTCACTTCCCCCGCCGCCCACAGATTCGGCACCGATGTCTGTGCGTGCAGATCGGTCTTCACGCCACCAATCATATAGTGCGCACCCGGTCGAACGGGGATCTGATCTTTCGAGAGATCCAGACCAAAGCTCGCGCAGACTTTGCTGATGTTGGGGAATCGCTCTTTGACCAGCGATTTCTCAAGGTGGGTCAAATCGAGATACACACAGGAATGACTGGTTTTCAACATGCGATCGGTAATGGCCCGGCTCACAATATCGCGGTGTGCCAGTTCCAGATCGGGATGATAATCGGACATGAACCGCACGCCGTTACAGTCGCGCAGATAAGCGCCTTCGCCACGTACAGCCTCGGAAATCAGGTAACGGGCACCGCCGGCAATGTAGAGCACGGTGGGATGGAACTGCATAAATTCCATGTCCTGCAGCAGCGCTCCCGCGCGAAACGCCAGAGCATGTCCGTCACCGGTCGCCAGGGGAGGATTGGTCGTTTCACGAAACAGGCAACCTGCACCCCCGGTCGCTAAAATCACCTGCTTGGCCCAGATCAGGGTTTTGCCGTGGTAGCGGTTCCAGATGATCGCGCCCCGGCATTCCCCTTCGACTGTAACCAGGTCGATGGTCGGCGTTTTGGTCCACGTTTGAAGGGAAGGGCGACTGTTGACCGCCAGGACGAGCGCCCGCATCAGTTCTTTTCCCGTCGCATCCCCCAAAGCATGCGCCACGCGACGATGACTGTGCCCCCCCTCCTTGGTGAGAGCGATCTTGCCGTCTTCGGTATCAAAGTCGGCTCCCAGTTCCACCAGTTCCTGAATATGTCGTGGCGCCTCGCGGCACACATGTTCCACCAGATCCTGATCACAGAGATCCTTGCCGGCTGCCAGGGTATCCTGGATGTGATTGGTGATATTATCCAGCGGGTCGAGCACACCTGCGATGCCACCCTGTGCGTAGGCGCTGTTCGACTGCGAGACTTTGCCTTTGTTGACGATAATCGTTTCCAGCCGCGGGTCAATCTCCAGCGCTGCCCGCGAACCGGCGATCCCACCGCCGATGATCAGTACATCGGTGAAGATATGGGGAATGCGTTTCGGGTTGATACGAGCAAGATAGCGTTGACCAGGTTCAATGGAAATCGGATCCAAGTCTCAGTGCTCCTTAAGCTCGTTTTGCGAGACCGGCGGCTTCAGTAACCGCCCCGCCTCACACAGATCAGATAGTCATGCAGGAAAATCCACCATCGACGGCGACATTCGTTCCCGTCACAAAACTGCCGGCTTTGGCTGCCGCCAGCAGTAGCACGGCCCCTGCCAGTTCTTCCGGGGCACCAAATCGATTGGCGGGCGTATGATTCATAATACTCGCAACCCGCTCTGGTGTCAGCACTTTTCGATTCTGTTCTGCAGGAAAAAAGCCGGGGGAAAGGGCATTCACGCGAATGTTCCGCTCCGCCCATTCGCGGGCCAGGTTCTGCGTCAGATTCAAAACCGCTGCTTTCGAAGCGGAATAGGTAAATACGCGCGATAGCGGAGTAATGGCACTCATGGAAGCGATGTTGATAATCGAACCGGCGACATTATTGTCCAGCATCGACTGACCAAACACCTGGCAGGCGACTTTGACACTCAGCAGATTCACGCGGAAGATCGACTCCCACTCTTCATCGCTGATTTCCAGGAAAGGAGTCGCTGCATTGATGCCCGCGCCGTTGACGAGAATGTCAGTCGTGCGGTCGTTACTTTTCAGGTGCGCGACCAGTGCTTCCAGGTCCTCGCGGCTGGTAGAATCGGCTTTGAAGAATTCCGCAGTGCCTTCAAGCTCTTCAATCATCTTGACACGGCCGGCTCCGTTTTCTGCGTTGCGGCCGACAATGACTACGTGAGCGCCTGCCTGTGCCAGAGTCTCGGCGATGGCGCCACCTAATACGCCGGTACCACCGATGACCACTGCAGTTTTACCCGACAGGCCGAACAGGCTCTGCAGATATCCGGATGAGCTGGATTGACTCATCACATACCACCTTCTCTATATTTTGAACCAATGTCAGCCTGAAAGGTGTGCCTCGCAGGCTGTCATCGAAGTCTTAACCAATGAATTCCAGTTTAACCGGGTTGGGGATGATGCCCGCTTCGTAACCCCGCTTCAGCAGTTCCGCGACGGCTTCCCGTCCCTTTTCGCCGAAGTCCAGGGTCCAGTCGTTGACATACATACCTACGAATTTGTCAGCGCTGTCCCGGTTCAGATCACGACCGTACTGTAAAGCATGGTCGAGTGCTTCACCCCGGTGTTCCAGACCATATTCGATGCTGCGTTTCAGGATGGCGGTGACTTCTTCCATCATCTCCTGGCCCATGTCTTTGCGAATCGCATTTGCACCGAGGGGCAGAGGCAGACCGGTTTCCTCGTACCACCACTGGCCCAGATCGACGACCAGTTTCAATCCCTGATTTGCGTATGTCAGCTGGCCTTCGTGGATGATCAGACCCGCATCGAACTTGCCCTGTTCGACCAGGTTCAGGATTTCATCGAAGGGATGTTCTTCGTATTCGAAGTCATCGCCCAGCAGTAATTTGAGTGCCAGAAACGCGGTGGTCAACTTGCCGGGAATGGCAATTTTTTTGCCTCGCAGGTCGTCAATGCTCCACTCTTCACGGGCGACAACCATGGGACCATATTTGTCACCCATCGAGGCGCCACAGGAACAGATCGCGTAGGTATCTGTCAGGTAGGCATAACCATGCAGGCTGACAGCAGTCAGCTCCAGCTCGGCATTGAAGGCCCGCTGGTTGAGTGATTCAATATCCTGTAACTCGTGAGTAAATCGATACTTACCAGTTTCGATCTTGTCGTTGGCCAGAGCATGAAACATAAAGGCATCGTCCGGATCGGGACTGTGGCCTACCTGAATTAATACTTTTTCATCTGTCATCATGGATCACACACAATTAATGGAGTCTTGGTAAATATGTAAACGATTGAACGCCGGCGGAAAACCAGCTTCAACAGCAGACTATATAAGCGTAAAAGCGTTGCAGAACACTATAGAGAGTTCCCCGCCACTTAGCCACCTTGCCGGGGAAACAAGTTCCAAAGCCAATCACCGGGAACACAAAAACGCTGCAAGCAGAATCCATTGATTGAAACCACACACTTGAATATGTATGTTTATACACATGTGCCAGTGTTGAATTGCTACCACGAAAAACACGAAAACGCACGAAATTTAAAAACTGGCTTCTTCGGTCATTCAGATAAAAGTGTATGTCGGTTCTATTAAAAATTATTGACACAAGACGACAAGTTCAGCTTGGGGTATCTCTGATTATTTCAGCTTACCAACGGAATTTTCGTGTTGTTTCGTACTTTTCGTGGTAGCAAAAAAGAAAGAATTCTAATGTCGGAACTTAGGTACAAACAGGAATGTTACGCCATCCAGGGAGCGGTGTTTGAGGTCTACCGGGAACTGGGTTCCGGATTTTTAGAAGCCGTCTATCAAGAGTGTCTGGAACGCGAGCTACCGACTCGAGAGATCCCTTTTCGTCCACATCCTACATTAAAATTAATGTACAAAGGCTTGCCACTGACTCAGAGGTATCAACCGGATCTCATCTGTTATGACTCAATCATTGTCGAACTCAAAGCGGTCAAAGAAATTGCTACCGAACATCAGTCACAGATTTTCAATTATCTCAAAGCGACCGAATTGAAACTCGGTTTGCTGGTCAACTTCGGTTCGCATCCCAAAGCGACTGTGAAGCGATTTGTTTTATGATTTACTACCACGAAAGACACGAAAACCCACGAAATTTAAGACTGGCATCTTTGGGTTTTCAGATGAATCGTAAGTTGATTCTTAAAAAATCTGTTGAAAAAATAACAGATCCAGATCAAAGTACCTTTGATTCTTTCAGCTTACCAACGGGTTTTCGTGTAGTTTCGTACTTTTCGTGGTAGAAAAAAATCATTCGTATTTCAGAATCTTCTGCAACAGGTCCTGTGGGCTGTCTTCAGGATGAACATCGATTTCGCGGCACTCGGTGATGTTGCGAAAGAACGTATGCTGGCGTTTGGCGAAGCGTCGCGTCTGCTGTTTCAGCATCTCGACTGCCCGGTCCCAGGACCACACACCTTCCAGGTAATCGATCAGCTCTTTATAACCCAGTGCCTGCCGCGCCGTACGACCCATGGGGACTTCAGCGGCGAGTAGCTGTTTGACTTCGTCCAGCAAGCCCTCTTCCAGCATCTGATCGACGCGCAGATTAATCCGGTCATACAACCATTCCCGGTCCGGCAGTAACCAGAACACGTGTGCCGGACATTCCTCGGGAGTCAGCACATCCTCTGCATGTTGAGAGGAAAGCGGGACGCCGGTCACATGATAGACTTCCAATGCGCGGGCGACGCGGCGGACATCATTGAAATGATATTTCTCTGCAGAAACCGGATCGACGGCCGCCAGTCGCTGATGCAGGGCTGCATTTCCTTCTGTCTCTGCGAAGGACTCCAGTTCGCTGCGATAATCCCAGTCTGCGGAAGGTCCATTGAAGACACCTCGCAAAATCGCCCGCAAATAGAGGCCGGTTCCACCGACAAACAGGGGCGTTTTTCCCCGGTCGACGATCTGCCGGCAACACGCTTCTGCAGCCGTAAAATATTCAGCAACACTGTACTTTTCATGGGGATCAATCAGATCCAGCAGATGGTGGGGTACCCGTTCGCGCTCGGCAGCAGATGCTTTGGCGGTCCCGATATCCATCCCGCGGTACAACGACATCGAGTCCATCGCCAGGATTTCGGCGTTCAGATGTTCTGCCAGCAGCAGGCTGAGTTCAGTCTTGCCACACGCGGTGGGACCAGCCAGAAACCAGCACTGTTGTAGGATTTCCCGGGGAAACTGCATGATATTTTATCTTGAAGACACGAGCAGCCCTCGCGAAAATGAGGGACTCTCTGTTTGTGTGGACTCGTCATCCGAGCCCGATTCAGCTAGGATACACACGGAATCAGGACACGTTCTTAATTCCGGACTGTCATAGAGTATATTTATCCGCGTCGAATGTCGAAAGAGAGACCTCATGGCGAGTTTTGAAGCCAGCGTTCAACTGAATGCCACACCGCAGGAAATGTTTGATTTTCTGATTGATACCGAAAACATCCTGAAGATCAGCCCCCCTGATACCGGCCTGTCATTCACGAAAAAACCGGATAAATTGTACAAGGGCGCCATCCTGGAATTTCAGATTCAGGGCTTCGGCAAAGTGCAGGAAGGGACACATGAAATTATCGTGTTCGAGGAACCCACGCTGTTCACCGAAAAGCAGATTTCGGGTCCGCTGAAATCATACACCCACGAACACCACATCGTACCCGCCGGTGAAAACCAGATCACGCTCATCGATAGACTGGAGTTCGAACCACCCGGGGGCCTGCTCGGTTTCCTGATTACCGAATCCAAACTGCTCGATCTGTTTGATGAAGGGTTCTACCAGAGACATCAGACTCTGAAGAAACTCTTTCCTTGAACGCGCACGACTCATTCATTTGATAATCGAACGATTGCCCTGCTGCAACTGCTGAGCTTGCGGCCGGGCGATCCGTTCTGCCGGCAGACCCAGATCCGCCTGCACCGGTTCATCGGGCTCGGTCAGGTAAACCGTTTTCAAGGCATCCAGCCGCTGCTTGATCAGAGACAGCTGATCCAGTTCTTCTGTGATTGAGACATTGGATGCTTCCAGCACGCCAGATCGAACCAGGCCTGCTCCCTTTGCACCCGGCGTCAGCACCCGCGCCGCTCCGGCGCGAGGCGTGGTCGTAAACAGACAGGACTCCCGCGGAAACAGCTCGCTCGGATCGGTGAAACAGGCGATTTGCAGTTCGCCTACGGTCACCTCTTCCGCAACGTCCGCCAGTAATGCGGTCACGATTCCCGATTCGGAAATCTGGATGGAATGTGCTTCGGCCGGCAGTTTGATTTCAGGCACGATCAGATAATTATGCTGTGAACCACGAATGCATAAACGACGGTCTTCATCAAATATCAGCCGTCCCGTGCGGGTAAAGGCGGTTGTCTCTTCCAGTCGCACCTGCAGAAAGCCCTGTCCATCGATGGCGATATCCAGTTCACGCCCCGTCTTCAGCAGTTCGCCACTCGTCTGAGAAATTCGCGTCTGCAGAACCTGGCTTCCCATGCCCACCGCGATGGGCGGTTCGGTTTCCGCTTCTTCACTCGCCGGCGTTTTGACATATTCATAAGGCAGCGATTCGAATTCCACGTACAGCCGTTTAAATCCAATCGTCCCGGCATTTGCGATATTATTCACAATCACATCACGCGAAAGCCGCAATGCATCGACCGTTGGTCGCAGTCGCTGCTGCAGTTCATCCCGGTCCGCCTTGGATGAAAACCCGATGAACCCGGACTGATCCGATAACACTTTTTGTGTGGAAGAGACGGGCTGTTGAGGCAAGGCGACTTCAAAGCTGGGCTCCAGTTGCACCCATTTGTCCTGCATGCCGCGCATGGCCCCTTTGGGCTGCAGCAGTTTACGAATCGAAAGTAAATCGGAGGCCACTTTGTGAGGCACGCCCCGCAACTCTTCAAACCAGATCTGTAATTCTTCGTCCGTTGCTTCGGGCAGATGTTCGCGGATAATCGAACGCGTCATCTTATCATCGCGCGCGTCAGAGCGTTTCTGTGAATCGGCCAGAGGTTCTGCATTCAAGGGGGGCATCAAAGGACCCGGGGTTTGCAGAAAATCCTGAATCGGTTTTGCCAGCATCGGTGGCTCAGGATCACTCTGTTCTACAATGTCCTCTGAAAGCTCATTGTTGATGGCACCCGGAGTTCGTAACAACGGACCATTGACGGTAGCATCATCCGACGTCAGTTCTGCAGAGTCTCCTGCAAGATCTTCACTTTCTGCCAGTGCCAGTTCTACAGGCTCCAGATTCGTTTCCGACGGAAAATGACCTTCCTGAAACTCCGCTTCTGAATTCGCAGGCTCAGCAGCAATAGCGCGTGCCTCCTGTGGGAATGCGAGAGCGACGGGAGTACTTCCCTCCACCAGACCCAAGTCCTTCAGATACAGGATTCCCTGGATAAACAGCACACCACTTAAGACACAAACGGAAACAGCAAAAATGATCCGCTCAAAGTTTTTTCTCATATCCTGCTTCCTTGCAGCAACAAGGTTCGACATCCAGTTTCGACCTGCTGATCAATGTTCCAAATCAGAATCGTTAAGTTATCGGAATTAACGGTTTAGGACAAGACTTTTCTCAACCCCCATTTGCCATTCGCTCCGACCAGGCTGTTCTGAACTATTCTGACCGGTGAGAGCCCGCGAATGTAGCGTAATCCGGCATGAATCACGTACAATAACAGACTCTTCACATTAAACCGTTCCTCTAACACGGGTGGAGAGATCGCCAGGATAAAGTAAACCCCGATCGATCGAATGATCTGACTCCCTGATAAACTGAAGCGCTGCCATGAATATGACACTTCCCAAAGTTTACCGAGTCCGCCAGAACTTCCCGTCCTCTCGGATTGAGAACGTGGCTGAAACGGTTCATGCGGAACTGGCGAAGCTCAATCTGGAGAAGACAGTCAAACCGGGAGAGACTGTCGCGATCACGGTTGGCAGTCGAGGCATCGCCAATATCGCGTTGATCATCAAGACCACGGTCGACTTTCTGAAATCAATCGACGCGGTCCCGTTCATCGTGCCCGCGATGGGCAGCCATGGCGGCGGGACAGCAGAAGGGCAGACTGAAGTCATTGCCGCTTATGGGATTACAGCGGAAACGATGGGAGTGGAAGTTCGCTCGTCGATGGAAACGGTCATCGTCGATACCACCTCGCACGGCATTCCCGTCCATTTCGACAAGCACGCCTATGAAGCCGACCATGTATTGATCTGCGGGCGCGTGAAGCCGCACACCCGTTTTGTCGGCGACATTGAATCCGGCCTGCATAAGATGATGCTCATCGGCCTGGGCAAACATGAGGGGGCCAAAATTTATCACCGTGCGATCGAAGACATCAGCTTTGAAGAAATCATCAACGCGGTTGCCAAATCAATTCTGCAGAAATGCTCGGTCGTCGCCGGGCTGGCGATTGTGGAAAACTCCTACGATCAGACCGCGCTCATCGAATCCGTGCCCCCTGAAAAGTTTTACGAACGGGAAAAAGCGCTGCTCAACATTGCCCGCGATTGGCTGCCTCGTCTTCCTTTCCCGCAGACTGACCTGCTGATTGTCGATCGCATCGGGAAAAACATCAGCGGATCGGGAATGGATGCCTGCGTCATCGGTCGCAAGTTTAACGATCACGCTGCCACCGAACGCGATGCGGTCTCAGTCAAACGCATCATGATTCGCGGGTTGACGGAAGAAACACACGGCAATGCCTGTGGCATCGGTCTGGCTGAATTCACGAATGAACGCACGGTTGCCAGCGTGGACTGGAAAATCACCCGGATTAACGCTAATACTGGTAGTCACCCGACCGCAGCCATGGTACCGCTGGCCTATCCGACCGACCGCGAAGCCATTGAGGCGGCCCTGCAGACTATCGGCCTGGTTTCTCCCGAAGCCAGCCGCATCGTACAGATATTTGACACACTCGAACTGAGCGAAGTCATCGTCAGTGAAACGTACCTGGAGGAAATCAACAGTCGCGACGATCTGGAAATCATTGCCGGACCGTTCGAACTGGCTTTCGACGCGGAACAGAATCTGACACCCGTTTTTAACGCACCACGACACTAATATTTTGTCACGCTGGAAATTGAGAGTTGCAGGTGTTGTTTACGTGCTCCGTTGTCGCACTCTCATGAAATCGATCAACCCAAAATTTGAAAATGACACTCCACTAATTCATTTAACCTCAACAGAAAGAATGACATGTCCACCGAAGGCCTCTCTGCTGCTGCTCTTGAAGAACTTGCCAAATACGACACCCCTACCGTCTGCAACGTGATCGAACTCTGGAACATTCGCCCCCGCAATACCGGCTATATGAATGATTCGATCAAAGCCTGCTTTCCCAAGATGCCTCCGATGGTCGGCTACGCGTTGACGTCCACCTTCCGCAGTATGGCTCCCCCGCGCAGCGGCGACGTCTATTCCGGTCTGGATACCCAGGTCGCAGCGTTTGAAACTCTGCCCGGCCCCCCTGTCGTCGTCTATCAGGACATTGACGAACCCACCGCATCCGCCACCTTCGGCGAAGTCATGTGCTCCACCTACAAAGCCTACGGTGCGAAAGGCATCATCACATCAGGTGCCGGTCGCGACCTGGATCAGGTCGAAGCCCTCGATTTCCCTGCTTTCACCAACGGCACGAACTGTGCCCACGGTTACTGCCACACACTGCAGGTGAATGTCCCCGTGACCGTTGGCGGCATCCCCATTTATCCCGGCGACCTGCTGCACGGCGATTTGAACGGCGTCACCACGATCCCGACCGAAATCGCATCCGAAGTCGCCGACGCCTGTAAGGACCTGATGAAAGCCGAAGACATCGTGCTCGACTATCTCAAAACCGGTAACCTGACACCGGAAGGTCTCGGCGAAGCCCGTAAAGAACTGGGAGCCGAAATCGCCAAGCTCGGCAAACGACTCCGCGGCGAATAGTTGATTCTCAAGTCAAAGTGATACAGTGAAAAGCCGGCTCTTTCGGGGGCCGGCTTTTTTTATGGATCAACGGATTAAACAAACTGTTCGGACACATGGGTAACAGCCGTTCGGACACATGGGTAACACTTTCAAACCTGATACATTACAACAACCTCGGGTGGTCCCGGATGTAATCCGGGATTGTCGAAGACAACAGGAAATGAGAGTGAAGATGTTCAAACGAATGCGATTTTCCTACCTGAAATGATCGCTGACTCTGACAATTTCCTGCTCGCTGCGCTCGTACCGAATTGCATTCGGTACCATCCATTTAATTTCGTGTGCTTTCGTGTCTTTCGTGGTAGCAGAAAATCAGTCCCGCACCGCCGCCCACTGCTGATCCAGAATTTTCGGCGAGACCTTCAAGGCCGTCCCCAGCTTCTGGGCGAACAGCGACACGCGTAGTTCCTCCAGCATCCAGCGGAATTTGATCAGCTGCGGATCCACAATCTCCCGTTCGTGATGCTGCCGGGCCCGCTGTGAATACAATTCGAAGTAACGTGAGATACTGCGAATGTTCGCGATATCTTTTTTGAGGCCGGTTCCCCCCAGCTTGCTCAGCCGCATCTCCATGCCTTGCAGATAACGGGGGAACTGTTGCAGCCACGGGTAAGGCGTGCTGACCAGGAAGCGGTTGTTGATCATCGCATTCAGTTGTGCCCGCATGTCATGCAGCGGCTCACTCCAGGCGGGTACCTTGGTTTTATCCAGTGTCACCTTCATCTTGTGATACTGCTCAAACAGTCCCGGCAGCAGACTCGCCAGGTCCTGTGCTGCGACCGGAATCTGGTTCCGCCACTCCTTCACCAGCTGACGATATTGCGCTTCGTTGCGAGGCAGTTGTTCTTTTTTGCCAAACAGGGTCCGCTCTGCCAGCAGTTCGATCAGTTGTTCCCGCAAATTGATCCCGCCGATCGCGGTCGCGTACAATGAGATCCGGTTCAGATCGGGTAAATGTTCGACCTGGGCTTTCAGTCGTTTGTGTTCCGACAGAATGAACAATCGGCGCAAACCAAACCGCGTTTCATAAGCCGCCCGTTCCGGCGCATCCCGCAGGCAGAGCGCCACGGATGTCTGTTCATCGACTAAACTCGGGAAACCGGTGAGCGAAAGTTGATCGTGCTGGATCTGCACCTCTGCCGGAAAATCACCAAACGTCCAGTCCGTCAAGCCAGACTGGCTCCAGTGATCATCGGAGAGAGCCGTAAAACTGCTGGCGGCTTTCGAACCATATTCCTGGCGCAACTGAGTCAGGTTTCGATTGACGGCGATCGCGTCGCCCCCCTGGTCGAGCACGCGGATATTCATCTGCAGATGTTGAGGCAGACGCTGGATCTCGAACTGGTCGGCGGTAATCCGCTCGCCGGAGATCTGCGACAGCATTTCCGCCACCGTCTCTTCAAACGACCCTTTACCGAACTCCAGTTTACTGACGACCTGCTTTGCCGTTTCCGGTGCCGGCACCAGCATCCGGCGGACTGCTTTAGGCAGTGCCTTGATCATCGCGGCCACTTTTTCTTCCAGCAGTCCCGGCACGAGCCAGCCCAGCCGTTGCGGCGACAGTTGATTCAGACTCTCCTGCGGAATCGACACGGTGACGCCGTCTTCTTCGGCACCCGGCTCCAGATGATATTCCAGCGGGAACTGCATCTTGCCCATGTTGATCGCGTCGGGGAATTCGCCTTCGTCGATCTCTTCCGACTGCGTATCGAAAAAATCTTCCAGCCGCATATTCAGCAGCGTCGGCGTTTTACGGCTGGCGACTTTCCACCACTTCTTCAGGCTCACGCCATCATACACGTCTTCGGGAATTCGCTGATCATAATAGGCGAACTGCTGTTCCTGCGAAGGAATCAAATCGTACCGACGCGAGCGGGCCTGCTGCTGTTCCAGATCTTCGATGAATTTCTGATTGTGCGCCAGAAAATCGACGTTGATATTAATGTCACCTTCGACGAGGCCGTACTGCAATAACAGGGTCCGCGAATGCTCGGGATCGATCTTGCCATAATGCACTGAGCGACGGGGCACGATGGTCAATCCAAACAGCGTCACTTTTTCCGCAGCGACTGCTGAAGCAGCTTCGCCGTTCCAGCGGGGATCGCTCCAGCTCTTCTTCACCAGGTGCGGCGCCGCCGGCTCAATCCAGTTGGGCGAAATCTTCGCGACGGTTCGCGCGTAGCGTTTACTGGTTTCGATCAGCTCGGCGGAAATGATCCACTTGGGCTTTTTCTCAAAAATTCCCGAGCCAGGCCAGAGAAAATACTTCTGCTGTCCTGCTCCCGTGTATTCGTGCGAGTCCGAACGCATGGCGATGTTCGACAGCAGGCCGGGCAAGAGCGCACGATGAATGGCCGCCGAATCGTCTTTCCGCGGATGTGGTTTGATCCCGCTCTCTTCCACCAGTTGACGCAGTTGGCGAAAGATATCCGCCCACTCCCGCAGCCGATTGTATGACAGGAAATTCTGCACACACGCGCGTCGCAGCTTGCTGTGTGACTGCTCCTCTTTCAACTTGTGGTAGAAGTCCCACAGTTTGAGAAAGCTGAGGAAATCCGAATCGGGATCGCGAAACTGTTCGTGGGCTTCGTCGGCGGCCTGCTGTTTTTCAATCGGCCGTTCTCGCGGGTCCTGCAGTTCCAGGGCTGCCGCAATGATCAGAATTTCGTGCAGACAGTTTTCGTCGTGTGCCGCCAGAATCATCCGTGCAATCCGCGGGTCCACGGGCAGGCGACTGATCTTGCGACCGATATCGGTCAGCCGGTTCTGTTCGTCAATCGCTCCCAGTTCGAACAGCGTACTGTAGCCATCGCGGATCGCCGTGGGCTTGGGGGGATCGATAAACGGGAACTCTTCAATCGCGCCCAGCCTCATGTTCAGCGTCTGCAGAATGACCGACGCCAGGTTGGTGCGCAGGATTTCGGGCGACGTGAATTCATCGCGGCTCTTATAGTCGGCTTCGCTGTAGAGTCGGATACAGATCCCCGGTGCGACACGACCGCAGCGACCGGCTCGCTGATTGGCGGACGCCTGCGAGACCGCTTCAATCGGCAGACGCTGCACCTGTGAGCGACTCGAATAACGGCTGATGCGTGCCAGCCCCGTATCAATCACATAGCGGATGCCGGGCACTGTGATCGACGATTCTGCGACGTTGGTTGCAATCACAATCCGCCGATACGAGGAAGGACGAAAGACCTTGTTCTGTTCCGCCGTCGACAGTCGTCCGTAGAGAGGCACAATCTCAGTCTGCCGTCCGCCATCATCGCCGATGATCGATCGACCGCGTAACAGTTTGGCTGTCTCACGAATATCCCATTCAGTCGCGACAAAAATCAGGATGTCGCCGTCATCAATGGCCGCCAGTTCGTTGACCGCATCCGCCAGTTGTGACTGTTCATCGCGGGAACTGTTCTGCGATTTTTTATCAGAGTCTTTACCCGCCGGTTCATCATCAAAGGGACGATAGCGAATCTCGACCGGATACGTGCGGCCCGAGACATTCAGAATCGGCGCGGGGCCCTGGCGGCTGGCAAAATGTTCGCTGAAGCGTTCCGCGTCAATCGTCGCCGAGGTGATGATCACCCGCAGGTCTCTGCGTTTCGGGAGCAGGCGTTTGAGAAAGCCGAGCAGGAAGTCAATGTTCAACGAGCGTTCATGGGCTTCGTCGATGATGATCGTATCGTACTGATTGAGGAAGCTGTCGGTCTGAGTTTCCGCCAGCATGATGCCGTCAGTCATCAGCTTGATATAGGTGTTCGGGTTCGTGGTGTCCGTGAAGCGAATCTTGAAGCCACACGCGGTTCCCTGTTCGCGTCCCAGTTCTTCCGAGATACGGGCGGCGACCGAGCGGGCGGCGATCCGGCGGGGCTGCGTATGCCCGATGATGCCGCTGATCCCGCGACCCATTGACAGTAACAGCTTGGGCAGCTGCGTCGATTTCCCCGACCCGGTTTCTCCGCAGACGATGACGACCTGGTTCTCTTCAATCGTCTTCTGAATCGAATCCAGTTCTGCATGGATCGGCAGACTCTGGTCGAACGTGATTTTGGGGCAGCGCGTGAGCCGTTCTTCGCGGCGGGCCAGCGACTTCTCCAGCTCGTCCCGCAGCCGCTGCAGATTTTTATCGAACGGCTTTTTGTCTTTCTGGGCCTGTCGGATCGACCGCAGCCGTTGTGAGAGCCGAAACTGGTCCCCGGCCATTGCTTTTGAGATCAAAGCCGGCAGTTCCGACAGCGCAGCAGTGGAAGCCTCGCTGGCAGCACCAGCGTCAGCAGCAGCCGAATTCACATCACCGCGGGACATCAGACATCAATAGAAAAAGAAACAGGACCAGCCAACAGGATTGACCCGCATTATGAAACGAAAGTTCGGCAGCGCGAAGGGTTTCAGGCGGGAATTGTGGGAATACCGGTGGGAACTGGTGAAAGAGAGGGTTTTAATGGCAGATTGCGTGAAGATTTGTGTTGTAACGGGAGATATTTAAATCGATAACACTTCAGAATTATGGAAATCAGCCTGCTGACGCATCTTACTTAAGTGAGATTGTCTGGCTTTGATTGAGTCTGCCGAGTGGTGTCCGTCAACTGTTTTTCACGGCCGGACGAGCCGGATCGTGGCACACGGTGTCCTCAATAATAAACTGCAATGTGTCTTGACAGATCAGACGTCCGTGTGCCACCGCTCGGCTTGACCGACGGTGCCGATGTAACACCATAAAATAATCCCAACCGGGTAGCCCCGAATGCAATTCGGGGTTGTCGCAGACAACAGGAAATTGTCAGGGAAAACATTCAGACGCGGGAAACATTACCGACCCCACCAAATCAGGGTGCGGACCCGAGTGACCGCTCACCTGGCGAGATTCGATTTAGATTTGTGCTCGGAACGGGTCCCTTAAAAAAATTCGCAGTACGGCAATGCAAAGCCAGTCGCTCCCGGACTCTTCGCTTTTCCTGACAGTTTCCTGCTCGCTGCGCTCGGCCCGGATGTCTATCCGGGCCCACCCATTATTTTGCTTTTCGTGAAGTTTCGTGTTTTTCGTGGTAGCAATCAATTTGCATACACCGGAGTGAACTCCGTTCGACTGATGTAATAGAAAGGGTAACCCCGAATGCAATCCGTTAAAACATTCCAACATTCATTTTTTCTACCACGAATAGCACGAAACCACACGAAATTAAGTCTGCTTTCAAGATTTCTGGATCACGAACAACATTCCCCGCCCAATTGCAGTAACTCTGCTGCGACCTGTTGCATATCCGGTTTGTTGATTTCGGGTTGCTTGGCCAGGGGGTAGAGTTGGGCACCGGGGCGGGCGACGAAGGCGCCGCGCCAGCCGGCCCAGAGGGCGCCGGCGATGTCCCAGCCGTGGGCGGCGATCAGCATGCAGTCTTCCGGGGGCACGTTCATTTTGCGCGACGCCCATTTGTAAACGTGGCTGTGCGGTTTGAACATCTGCACGTCTTCCACACTCAAACGGTCTTCGAACAGATCCGTCAGTCCGGCGTTTTTCATTTGCGCATCCACGCCTGCCTGCGACGAATTGGTCAGTGTTACCATGCGGTAGCCCGCTTCTTTTAACTGTTCGAGGGCCGGCCTTACATCGGGGTGGGCTGGCAGAGAGCGGATCGGTGCGAGCGCCTGCTTTGCCGCGTCATCCGATAAAACCATGCCCTGATTGCGGGCCACCATCTGCAGCGTGGCAGCGCCGATCACGCCGAAATCCTCGTAGTGATCGCCGACGGTTGCCACCAGGGAATGCTGCAGCATCGTCGTGAACCATAGCGGCAACAAATCGGGGCGACCTCCCAACGCTGCCGCGACACTCTGTTTCATCGCGTCCAGATCGAGCAGTGTTTCGTTGACATCAAAGAACAGACATTTCGGACGTGTGGAGACTGAGGGCATAGCAGGTTCCTCTGCAGAAAGCGTAGCGGGTAACAGGCCAGCGGCAATGCCGGCAGTAGCAGTGAGAAAATTCCGCCGACTGGATGCGGTATTGCTGGCACTGTCAGGTCCGGGAGCAGACGTCATTCTGAAATCCTTTGGAGAAATGACGAAATGGGTTCAATTGAGACAACAGCCTCAATCGTCAGCAGTCAGTATGACAGCATCCGCCGCCTGGTTCCAGAGTATTCCGCTGTTGACCCGATTCCGTTATTTTTTCTGCTGTCTTTTTTCGGGCTCTTTTGGGGACTGCTTCAGCTGCGCATCGAAGAATTCGACGATCATTTTGTTGATTTTCGGGGCGTTGAATTCCGGACCGCCGTGACCGGCATTTTCGACGATGTGCAGTTGCGCGGGCACCTTGTTTTTCTTGAGCGCCTTTTCCAGAATGATACTCTGATGCACGGGAACCGCGGGATCTTTGGAGCCGTGGATGATCAGGAAGGGGGGATCCTGTTTGTCGATGTAGGTGATCGGGTTGGCGCGGGCGACGCGGTCCTTGTGTTCCAGGATCGGGCCGCCAATCAGCAGTGATTCGGGGGAGCGGGGATCATTGTGTTTGAGCCGCGAACCGGGTAAAGCGTGCTTGTCCATCTGCAGAAAGTCGGTCGGCCCCCACATGTCACAGACCGCCTGCACGCTGCTGGACTGATCGAGGTGTTTGCCGACGCTGCCTTCCAGATCTTTGATTCCGCCGCTGGTTCCCAGTAACGCGACCAGGTGCCCGCCTGCGGAAGCGCCACCGACGCCGATGCGTGTGGCATCGTATCCATATTTCTTCGCATGAGCCCGCAGCCAGCGGATGGCGGCTTTGCAGTCGTTGATCTGGGCCGGAAACTTCGCTTCGCCGCTCAGACGATAATTGATGCTGGCACACGCGTAGCCGGCATCAGTCAGCAGCGGCACAAATTTGCCGCCGCGTCCTTTGTTGCCGCCGCGCCAGCCGCCGCCATGAATCCAGACGACGAGCGGCGGATTTTTGACATTACGCGGCAGATACAGATCCAGCAGCAGGGAGGAACCGTCTACGTTCGCATATTCCACGTCGCGATGTTCAACCAGGTTTCCGCGGAACTGAGGCGGTCTGTTCGGTCGGGGCTTCTGTGCAAAGCCTGTTTCTCCCAGGCAGATTGTGAAAGCCAGGCACGCGATAATGGTTCTGAATGAATGCGAGGTCATGCGGGGCTCCTGATGTGGTTCCACTGGTTGAAAAAACACGTACACGTATCATGTTGTATTGAACACGACCGGCTGTGGGAAGTTTCGTTGTTTCTGTCATTTTAAGTGATCGCTTGCGAACGAGCTACTGCACACGGCGCTATTTCAGTGCCTGGGTGATTGCTTCCAGACTGTTCAGCAGGATCTGTTTTTTACGGGGTGTCAGGGCTGTTTCCAGTGCCTCGTGAATCTGGCTGGAATGTCTGACCAGTTTTTTTTGCAGACGTTTCCCGCTGGCGGTCAGATACACGCGTAATGCCCGCCGATCGTTTTTACTGGGTTCACGACGGATGACATTTTTCTGTTCCAGCAGTCTCAGCATGGCGCCGATCGTATTTGCATCAGAAGACATACGTTCGCTGAGTTCGTTCTGAATGATGCCTTCCGCATCAGCCAATACTGAGAGCAGCACGTATTGATCAACGGTTACACCAAATTCAGCAAAGTGAGCCTGCGCCGCGCGATGCATTGTCAGGTAAGTTCGCCTTAATCGCATTGGAATCGTATCTTCAACGGTCATCCGCACTTGTCCTTCTTTGAGGGAACGCACTTCATGTCAGGTAGGGAAGACTTTAATCCGACTCAGTTTGCAGATTCCAGTCAAAGAGTGCAACACGAAGAGGTGCGACAATTTTGAAGGGTCAAAATCACGGATGAGCTAAGTTGTATAACTGGAATAGTTTACAGTTGAGTGCCGGTTATAGCTTTCATACCGGATAATTTTGTGTTCAATATTAAATAAACAATCGTAATTATGTTGAGAGAACCCCGGGGCAGTGTTAGGATGACCCGCGAATTGACATTGATTGAGAGACCTGCCTCCAGTCCTGCCGAAAATTCATACCACTGAGTGATCCTGCAAAAAAATGATTTGAACGGTTTATTGTTCATCTTCAGTTCTACCTGTGTTCTATTCGTAGAAGCAGGGAAATCGGAACTCCCTCCGCGCTCTGATTGTCGCGTTTTTGTTTCTGTTTTTATTTGCGAGAGATACGTATGAAAGTTTCTGGTACAGCCCGGCGTGGATTTACGCTGATTGAACTTCTGGTAGTGATTGCGATTATCGCGATCCTGATTGCATTACTGCTACCTGCTGTCCAGCAGGCCCGTGAAGCGGCCCGCCGCTCCCAGTGCAAAAACAATCTCAAGCAGATTGGCCTGGCGATGCATAACTACCTGGACGCCTTCACCACCTTCCCGATTGGTGGATTGAAAAACAGTCGTGGCCCGAACTGGCGCGTTGGTCTGCTCCCTTATTTTGATCAGGCGCCCGCTTATAACCAGGTCAGTTTTAATGCGAGTTTCTGGGCCCACTCCAGTTTGCAGCCGATTTTCAAAACCCTGCGGGTTCCCGGTTATGTCTGTCCTTCCAGTCCCCATGGATTTGTGAACGCGGATGTCCCTCTCTCCAATGACAGCATGATCCACGACTATGTCGGTATTACCGGCGCGGTTCCCAGCGCCACTTCCGGAGGCAGTACTGGAGACTGCACGGCGTCGAACATCGTCAGTGGGGGGACCTACTGTAACAACGGGATGCTGCCTGTTTACTTTGCGAAGCGAATGCGTGATTGTACCGATGGGTCCAGCAATACAATTATTGTCGCCGAACAGTCGGGCAATGTCGGTGGCGTGGAAAACAGCGCCAACCCGCTGGGGGGCTGGCATGGCTGGGTGAATAACTCGGGCGAGCAGATGGACCCGGGTACCACACTGTCATCACTGGGAAGTGTGAACGGTTACCTGGGTGGCATGACAACCGTCCGCTATCCTCCCAATGCGTACTGGACCTCCGGTGCGCCCTCCAGTGCCAATTCCGAGTATGAAGTCAATACTGTGCTGAATTCATTTCATGTCGGCGGCATACATGCATTGCTGACCGACGGTGCCGTCCGGTTCATTTCCGAGAACATCGACATGGACACCCTGCGACAGCTTTCCATGCGGTCAGATGGCCAGGTGATCGGCGAATTTTAATTCTACTCTCAACAGATTGACGCAGAAGCTTCGCAGCGCCTCTGTCGAAGCTTCTGCGTCCCTGCTTCTATTACATTCCAGGTTACTTGATGAAAGACCCCTTGATGAAATATCAGTCTCTGAAATTAACTCTGTCACTGGTACTCAGTCTGACAGTTCTCATCGGCTGTAGTCATACTCCCGGTTCGGACAAACCCCGGCGTGATATTTCAATCACGGTAACACTGGGGGGCACTCCCGTGACAGCCGGCCTGGTCAATCTGGAAAATCCTCAGACGGGAGAAGGGGGCGGGGGATCACTGACTGAGGAGGGGATTGTCAGTATTCCGAACGTGGCGCTGGGCAAATACAGTGTGACCATTCTGCCTCCCGAAATGGATCCTGTACCGCCAGAACCTGGTCAGGCTGCAGCGCCCAGGAAAGACTCCCCCGCGATCCCGGCGAAGTTTCGCGACAGCCAGTCCAGCCCGCTCGAGCTCGAAGTGAAAGAGGACGCCAGTGAGTTCTCTTTTGATCTGAAAGACGCCGGTTGAATGGTTTTCAATGCCCGATTTCTTTTGTGTTGAAATATGAGAATGGGATGAATGGGTGGTTTAAGTCGCTTGCTCTTACGGGCCTTCTGTCCGATTGTGCTGACAACACTTTGAATTCGTTCATGTATGTATCTAGTTGCATATAAATGAATTGCGATATGTTGTGTTGTCGTAAGTCCAGTAGATGTAATTATTTTATCAATATATTAATATTGTATTGTAAAAATTATTTAATAATATGAGTGGTAATAACTTAATATATCTATGTAAGTCGGTCATTCTGTCGTTCTGAAGGACCGTCTGTTTTCTATTTGAGTTTTTCCGCGTATTGGTCAATGCCCATACAGGGTGACTGTAATCGGAATTCTTATTTTCGTTATTTGTTTTTATTAGTTGAGAGAGTTACATGAATCTAAACACACAGAAGCGACGTGGATTTACACTGATCGAACTGCTGGTGGTAATCGCGATTATTGCCATCCTGATTGCGCTCCTGCTGCCCGCAGTTCAGCAGGCCCGGGAAGCCGCTCGCCGGTCACAGTGCCGTAACAATTTGAAACAGCTGGGACTGGCGTTCCATAATTATCACGATAACTTCCTGATGATGCCTACCGGTTACTTTCAAAAGGGGGGATATCAGACTGGCTGGGTTGCCCGGATTCTGCCTTACATTGATCAGGCTCCGCTTTATAACAGCATCTCTTCCATCACAGGCGAGATTAATGAAATCACTCCCTGGCGTTCCTCTTCGATTGGTTCGCGTCAGGAATTCACGACACCGATTCAGGTGATTCTCTGCCCGTCTTCCGAGTTGGGTTCAACAGCTCCCACGCACTCTACCGTTCCTGCCCAACATGGTGGGCTGCATTATCGGGGGAATGGGGGTTCGGTAGATGTTGGGCTACAGTCCGGTTTTTCTACGTCAACTCACAACTACACCACTTCGGGTGTGCTCTATCCCAAATCGAAAACTCGGATGCGGGATATTACCGATGGGACCTCCAATACTTTTCTACTGGGTGAACTCTCTTCGGCTTTAAACGGCTGGGGCAGCAATACCAGCTTCGATGACATGATGCCCTGGACCTGGGCCACGTATGTGTACGGTGGTGATACCGGGGGTGATGGTTTCCTGATGATTGATACCAAGGCCACACAGTACCCGATTGGATCCAGCACACATTCGCAGTACGGTGTTTCCTGGAGAAGCGCCCATGTCGGCGGCGCGCATCTGCTGTTCTGTGACGGACGCGTGCAGTTTCTGTCTGCCAGTATGAATCTGGACACGCTCAAAGGTCTGGCCACTCGTTCGACCGGCGAAGTCCTCGGCGAATATTAAGTCGTACTCAACAAGATCGAACAGGGGGGCTGTCTAAAACAGGCAGTACCCCCCCCTGGCTTGAATTCCGTATCAGCGGGGACCACTTTGGGCGATTCCACTGTGCCGTGCCTGGTCTTTTCATTCACAATTTATTCTCTGGTAAAGCTCTAAAATGAAGTTAAATATGATATCCCTGTGTTCGGTTCTGCTTCTGCTGTCAATCATGACAGGCTGTGGTGAGCAGATCGAAAAGAAACCGACGGCTCCTGTGAAAGGTATCGTCACCTTTGAAGGTAAGCCTCTGGAGACTGGCGAAGTGGTGTTCTTCCCCGACTCGGGAGAGCAGATTGCACACGGAAAGATTCAGCCGGATGGTTCCTTCGAATTAACCACCTATGACGAGGGCGATGGTGCATTTCCCGGCAAGCATACAGTAACCATCATTTCTGAACGCGACATGGAAGGCGTTTCTGCCGAAGATCCGGAAGCGTCCCTGGAGCCCTCATTTATTCCGACGAAGTACAACATGCAGAAGACATCCGGTCTGACCGCCGTCGTGAAAGAAGGGGATAACGAAATTAAATTCGATCTCGAGTAGTTTGACCTCGAGATGTTTGACAGTTCCTGAACAATGAACTGGCTTAAAAGGGTACTCTCTTTTTTCGGAAGGAGAGTACTTTTTTTATGGTGACACGCTCGATTTGAATTTCAATCAGAAGAGGGAGTCGATCGTGATCATCACCAGGATGATGACACCGATTGCCAGTTTTCCGACGACACCCAGCAGTCGCCCCACAAACGCCGCGGTGCTGATGTGTATGCGGTTGACTTCCTGGTTCCCTTTCCAGACTTCCCCCAGGTAGGCGCCTGCGAACGCCCCCAGGGCTCCGCCAAAAATCGCACCGAATACAGTTCCCAGGGGAGGCAGCAGAGGTGTCGCGAGGGTTGCCCCGATCACACTGGCGATGAACGTTCCCAGCAGCGCCAGAATCATGGCGCGACGGCTGGCGCCTTTTTTCGCTGCGCCGGCTGAACTGCCCAGTGCTTCGATGATTTCGCCGAGACCTGCCAGCAGAGTGGCGATGACGAGAACAGTCAAGGAAATGCCATGCTCATCGCGTCCGGGCATGAACAGATAAAACAGGGCGGACAGAAAAACCATGATCCAGTTCCCGGGGACCAGAAACAGAATCGAGACCCACGAAGTCAGGTTCGCCAGAAACAGGAGGAGCACCATCAGGTAGTAAAACGTGAAAGGGAGCCAGTCTGTGAGCCACTCAAATGACATGAATCGGGTACCTGCAGGAAAAAACACACCAGGGTATCTGCGACGCCAGTTTATTGATTTCGCCTGGTATTGGTATTCGTTCTTCGTAAATCGTTGTGAAATATTAGAGAATGCAAAAAAATGACGAATGTTGAGTCGTTATCAGAGGTTATTTTAATGCAGCCCCGTCCCTCTTTAATTCCGGAAAAGTATACAAAAAGACACTTTCTGTGTCAGTTTAAGTGATCAATGATTGTATTTGTGTGATTTCAGAGGTAAAATCGTAGATTTGATGAACCATTGCTGGACGACAATTCTTATAATCATCAATGTTGTCTGATGTAATGTGCAGGTTTTGATAATCTGTCGTGTTCACTACGAATTCTGTTCGCTGTTTCTTTACGAAACGGAGAACAGTCAAAAAGTTTTCGTCTCATCCTAATAAGGAGCAGGCCGTGAGTGTTGTCAATTCCACCCGCGAAGTTCATGTCGAAGAAATTATAGACGTTGAGCCTCACAACTGGTTGAACATGAAGGAAGTGCCCGCCTGGCTGATCAGTCTGGGGGTCCACCTGTTGATCCTGTTTATGCTGGCAAGCTTCACGCGCATCACGCTGCTCGATTCAGAAAACGCAATCATCTCTTCGATTGAAGAACTTGATGATAACGTGTTCAAGATTGATCCCACAATTCAGGATGTTGTCGGCACAGCCGGTGATACCGCATTGATGACTCAATCGATGGCGGCGGCGCCACAGACGTCAGTTGAGCAGCAGCAGAAGATGCAGGACCAGCTCGAAAATGAGATTGAAGCCCCCGAGCCCATCATTGATGACCAGATGACTCAACCGGCCAAAGAAGAACTGATGGCTGCTGTTGAAGTGACGGGTGAAACCGACCGCCCTGATGGTGGTGTTGCCGGTGCGATTGACCGTCTGACGCTCGAAATTGCAGCTGCGGCCAAGGAAAAGAAACTGCTGGTGGTCTGGCTGTTTGATGTTTCTCCTTCTGTCAGTAAGCGGCGTAATGAGATCGCCGACCGTTTTGAAAATGTCTACAAACAGCTGGGTCTTCTGGATGCAACCGTCGATGAAAGCGCGCTGAAGACGGCTGTTGCCGCGTTTGGTGATACCACACAGTTCGTCACCAAAGAACCGGTCAGCGATGTTAAAGAAGTCGTCTCGCAGATCAGATCAATCAAAGAAGATACCACCGGTAACGAAAACGTGTTTTCAGCAGTCACACAGGTTTCCAAACGCTGGCTCTCTTACAAAAAACAGGGCCGCCGCAACATGATGGTGATCGTCGTGACGGACGAAGCCGGTACCGATGCCCAGGCCAATCTGGAAGATGCCATCCTGCTGACCAAACGGAATGGAATTAAATGTTACGTGGTCGGCAATGCGTCGCCTTTTGGTCGGCGAGAAGTGAATACCAGGTTTGAAATCGAACCGGGTGTCTTCGTCCCGGCAGTTTCTGAAGCCGGACCGGAAACGGTTGCTTCCGAACGTATTAAATTGCCTTTCTGGGGACAGAGCGACTATGAATTCCGTGAGATTTCTTCCGGCTATGGTCCTTACGCGTTAACGCGTCTGTGTGCGGAAACCAACGGGATCTTTTTCATCACCGAAGAAACCAGCGGTCCCAAATTTGAACCAGCCGACATGCGGGACTATCACCCCGACTATATTTCGATTCGTGACTACTCAAGTAAAATCGAAAAGAACATGGCCAAGAAGGCGCTGGTCATGGCGGCGACTGCTACCCGTACATCCAAACGGACTCTGCCGACTCCTACCCTGGAATTTCCGGCCAATACCGACAATGCATTACGACAGGCCATCACGGTGGCACAAAAGCCGGTTTCCGAACTTGACTACGGACTCAACGAGCTGCAGGTGATTCTGGAACAGGGATTGAAAGACCGTCCGAAGATCACCGAACCCCGCTGGCGGGCCAATTACGATCTGGCTTTGGGACGTGTGCTGGCAGCACGCGTGCGGGCCTATGGTTACAATACGGTTCTGGCAGACATGAAGAGCAGTCCAAAAACTTTTGAGAAAAAAGAGAACAACGCCTGGCGACTGGTTCCTGCAGAAGATGTGCGTTCCAGTCCCTCCGTGCGGAAACTGGGCAAGCAGGCTCAGGAGATTTTGAACGGTATCATCGACGAACATCCTGGCACCCCCTGGGCCTATCTGGCCGCCAAGGAACTGGACAAGCCACTGGGCTGGGCATGGCAGGAAATGAAGATGAATCTGGATCCCCAGGGGAATCGTGTCCGCAAACCAAACCCACGTTTCGAAGAAGAACAACGTAAGAGAAATGAGGCATTGAAGAAACGTGGTATCAAAGGAAACCAGCCACTCAAAATCTGACCTTGTTGCTTACCAATATCACCAATAATACAAACAGTTTAGCGACTGACCTGGCTGGCATGTTCGGCGCAGGGCAGTGTTTTATATTCATTTCTATTTTCAAAACCGGATCAGCAATTTTATTATTTGCTGAGACAAAACAGGCACTCGTTTTCAATAGCAGTTCGCTATAAAAATGACCGGGGGGTTATTACTGATGGTTCAAGCGAGAGATTATTCCGCTTTCTTCACCTCTTTGATTGTACACGCAGTGATTTTAGTGGGGATGGGACTGGTACACCATCAACTGACAGACAACCAGCCCGAAGTGGCAATCGAAACCATCTTCGACGAAGAGCGTGATCATGCTGAGATCGAACAGGTACTGGAAACGAATCTGGAAGTTTCCGAAAATCTGAGTGTGACGTCCGGCGGTATGGTTTCCACCAATGTCGGGGCTTCCACAGCGCCTGCGGTTTCTTCACAGAAGATCGAGACATCAGAAAGCCTGAAAGAACCCGAAATCAAAATCAACGCAGGCGAAATCACAGCGCCCGGCGATGACATCCTCGGCCAGGACCTGGGGGTAGGCGAAGTCACCGGTGAAGTGGGTGCTGTCGTTGAAGGCTACGGATCAGCCATGAGTCGGATTTCCAAAGAACTGATCCGCATCATGCGGGAAGAAAAAATTATGGTCGTCTGGCTGTTCGATGAGTCGGGCAGTATGAAAGACGACCAGAAAGAGATCAGGGATAACTTCAATAAAATTTACGGCGAACTGGGGATTGCTGCCAAGCAGGAATCGAAAACCCGTGACCGGGATCAGACATTGCTGACCGCGATTCTCAGTTACGGGGCGACCGTGCATGTTCATACTCCTAAACCAACGACCGACCTGAAAGAAGTTCAGGACGCGATTACGAAGATTCCGACCGACGAGACCGGTCTGGAAAACATGTGCGACACCGTCGCTGCCACAATTGATAAATATGTCCTCCAGGCCCGAAAAACAGATCGTCGGCTCTGTCTCGTCGTGGTTACCGATGAATCAGGCGATGATGGTGCCAAGGTGGAAGAAGTCATTACCCGCGCCAAACGCGCCAAAACGCCAATTTACATTCTCGGTCGGGAATCGGTCTTCGGGTATCCTTATGCCCGCCAGATCTGGACCGATCCAGTATATAATTTGAGGCACTGGATTCGGATCAATCGCGGGCCGGAAACCGCATTTCCGGAAGCATTGCAGTACGATGGTCTGCATGGTCGCTGGGATGCATTTTCTGCAGGTTTCGGCCCTTACGAACAGGTCCGCATTGCCCGTGAAACCGGGGGGATTTTCTTCGTGCTGCCCGGAAAAGAAGGTGAGCTGGGAGGCGCCGGCAGTACTGCCGACCGTCAGTTCCGTTTTCAGGATATGAAAGAATATCAACCGCTCCTGCTGTCTCGTCGCGATTATGATGCCGAACGCAGCGCCAGCAAATTTCGTACTTCCATCTGGAAAGTGATTGCCACACTCAATCCGCATCTGGATAAGCAGTTGAACATCAGGGAACTCTATTACCCGATCGAGAAAAAAGAATTTTTTGAGATCGGCAGCAAAGAGGTGCCCAAGGCGATCCGTGCCATGGGACTGCTGCAGAAAGCGGTCGAGATTCTCGAATCGGTTGAACCACTGCGTGCTCAGGAAAAATCTTCTCGCTGGCGTGCTGCCTACGATCTGGCGCTGGCCCAGTGTCTGGCCTATCGCGTGCGTCTGTTTCAGTACTGCCTGGCAATGGACCAGCAGGCGAAAAATATGCCGGTACCCAAAGAGAAAAACAGCAATGTCTGGAATGTCGCTCGTCGTAAAAAGATGCTGCCTCCCGACCCTGAACAGGTCAAGCTGACCAAAGTCAGCCCTGAAGAACTGGACAAACAGTTGAAGAAGTCGGAAGCACAGTACAAACTTGTGATCAAAGAGCATCCGGGAACCCCCTGGGCACAGAGAGCTCAGTATGAATTAGGACAGGGCTTCGGCATGTACTTCAGGGAAGGATTTCGTGATCCGCGATACAGCAAGGTCGGTAAAGATATCAAACTTCCAAAACTGTAAGCCGCCACGAATTACTTAAGATCCTTAAATACAAGACAGGGCACTTTCCGGAAAATATGCGGGGAAGTGCCCTGTTTGCTTTTAACCGGTCCGGTCGCCGCGTAGCATATATGATATTCCTTATGCTGCTGTGAATTCAGCTCATGCTCAATCAAAGACGACGCTAAAACCGTCTGACTCATTCCTAATAACATCCAGGAGTTATTTACACGATGAACCAATACCGCGCTGGCAATTGCTTTAATATCTTTACCGGTTTGATGGCAGCACTGCTCGTCTCGTCTCTGATTGGAAACAACAGTGCCTACTCCGGCGAGAAAAACACCGAAGCGGAAGAGGGCTGGATCGAACTGTTCAACGGGAAAGATCTGACGGGCTGGACAGTCGCCGAGGGCGGCCCCTTTGAAGTGAAGGATGGCGTGATCGAAGTGACAGGGAAACGCTCGCATCTTTTCACCGATAAAGAGTACAAAAACTTTGAGTTCAAAGCCGACGTCAAAACAACTCCAGGCAGTAACTCGGGTATTTTCTTCCACACCAAATTCCAGGAAGAAGGCTGGCCGACACAGGGTTATGAATCACAGGTCAATGTCAGCCACAAAGACCCCGTCAAAACCGGCAGTCTCTATAACCGGGTCAAACTGTTCAAAACGCCTGCCAAAGATAACGAATGGTGGACTCAGCATATTATCGTCAACGGTCGGCATGTGATTGTCAAAATCAATGATCAGACGGTGATTGATTACACCGAACCGGAAGGCGCAACGGGTTCTCCTTCGCTGGGTGAAAAAGGGAGCTTCGCACTGCAGGCACACGATCCAAAGAGTGTTGTGTATTACAAGAATATCCGCGTCAAACCACTGGCTGACTGAGCCTGGTGACGCAGATGGAAACCTGAGCCCTCATCATGAAGATCGAGGGCTTTTTTATTCTCATTAGATTCAGCATAAAGAAGTCGACTTGTGAAACCGGGATACAATACGAACGGTCTGGCCTTCCATCGTTGGGATGACGCGATCTCACTGCTGGCAGAGACCGGTTATCAGTCGATAGCGCTGACCGTCGATCATTACTGCCTGAATCCCTATGCTGCTGATCTGGGTCAACGGTTGCAGGAAATGCAGGCGCTGCTGCAGAAGTATCAGCTTTCGTCGGTCATCGAAACCGGGGCCCGGTTCCTGCTGGATCCCCGCGAGAAACATGAGCCGACGCTGCTCACCGCCGATCCCCCGTCCCGCGCCCGCCGTATTGATTTCCTCAAACGCTGTGTTGATCTGGCAGCAGCGCTCAACTCCGATGCGGTCTCTTTCTGGGCAGGACAGCTCAAGCAGGATCTGCAACGTGAAGATGCGTTGGAACTGCTGGCAGAAGGCTGTCGCGAAGTCATCGCTTATGCGGCTGAGAAAGAAGTTCGGCTGGCGTTTGAACCGGAGCCGGGCATGCTGATTGAAACACTGCAGGATTTCGCGGATCTGAACGAGCGCGTCAGGCATCCCTGTTTCGGACTGACGGTCGATATCGGTCATCTACAGTGCATGGGAGAGTTGCCGATCAGCCAGTTTCTGAGCCCCTGGAAAGACCGGGTCTTCAATATTCATATCGAAGACATGGTCCAGGGAGCACATGATCATCTGCGGTTCGGCGCGGGCGACATCGATTTTTCGGATGTGATCCACGGACTGCGGGAGATTGATTACCAGGGAGGCCTGCATGTCGAACTCAGTCGGCACAGCCATATGGCTCCGGAAGTCGTCCGCGAATCGTATGCGTTTCTGACGGATCTTATGCAGACAGGCGGCTAAGCTCGCTTTCACCCTCGGCTTACGTTCATGATAACCATTTACCGGGAATGTAGCGATTATTCGGGATAATCGTGTCACGGCCGGTAAACTTGAGTTCTACTGTACCGGCATACGATAGAGAGATAGCGGGCAATAGCAGAGAAAATCCTGTCATGTCGGGAATGAGGAAGTGACAGTCTTCATCCGATACAGATGGGAACCTCTGCTTTTGTAGATCCAGGCACTTTTTATACGATCTCATGTCGGCATGGCTTCATCAATTTCTAAAACATTTGACCTGCTCGCGCAGAGCCGAAATTCTCATGCGGTCAACGCATTGATTCAGGCTCTGGACGTCGACGTTCCGGAAATTCGTGAGCAGGCGGTCTTCGCTTTACTGCAGCAGCAGAGTTCACGCGGACTGGTCGAAGTGATCCGGCGTTACCCCACGCACACGGCCGGTATCCGAAAACTGCTGGAGACGCATTCGAATGCACTCGATGCTGCAATCCGGCAGTGCCTGCAACACGGCAACCAGGAACTGCAGTACTGCGGTCTGGAATTTGTCCGTATCACCAGTGATTTTAAACAGATTCCCTCTCTCATCGCCTTGTATGAAAATAAACGGCTGGTCAATCATCAACCGGATCTGACATCACAAACCCTCCGCTACCTGGTCGGCAGGCTCTACGAATATTTTCTGAATCCCTCAGTCGATTCCGTCTACTCCCGCGCGTTTCTGAAAAATGCCAAAGAGATCAGGCGCGACAATCTCAACGCGCTCGTCACGGCAACCGAACATCTGCAGGAATTCAATCGCCCCGAAGAAATCGTGGAAAGTCTGCTGATCCTGGGAAAAGTAGACGATCCCGCCATCAGAAAAGTACTCTGGAACTCAAATGAAGACATCCGGCGGATGGTGGAACAGGTACTGAAACAAAGTAAACATATGGGCGTCATGCAGCTTGTTTGTGATTTCACACAAGTGAATTATCCAAACGCGAAAGCCCTGGAAGCGATTTCGACGCGAGATGATCCCGAATTCATCGCCCACCTGTTGCGCTGGCTGCCGGAAAAACCGACCGAATTACAGCAGACGAATTTCAGGCAGATCGATCAGGTGATCTGGCTCCGTGCGGATCGGCAGGATTTCAGCCGCATTCCCCAGGTACTGCATGTGGCTTTGATTCGACTGATGAGTCTGCTTAACCTTGATGTCGCCAGTAAAAAACAGGCACAGAAATGGATGCTGCAGCATGGGAATCCAGCCGCCAAAGAAGCAGCCATCGATATGCTGCGGAACCTGGACGTCAACGAAGTCACGGAGATGGTTCTGGAAAGCCTGGATTCGGAAGACCCCATCCAGCAGGCCTGGGCCACCTGCCAGCTTCGCACGCAGCACGTCCCGGATGCGATGAATCTGCTGATCAATAAAATTGACAGTCCGGTAGAGGAAGTACGCGAAGCCGCACGGCAGGAACTTTCGAGTTTTGACGTCGAATATGTTCTGGAGCATTTTGAAGAATTCAATTCGCAGGTCTGTCCGTCTGTGGGCAAGCTGCTGCAGAAACTGAATCCGCGGTGCATCGTCGATTTGAGTCGCGCCATGTCACATCCCCTGCGAAAACGGCGGATCCAGGCTGCCCGCTGTGCTTATGCCTTAAAATTGCATGATCAGGTTGTCCCGGCCCTGGCTGCACTTCTGGAAGATGCCGACGATCTGGTCCGCAGAACCAGCGCCGAAATCCTGGCCAGCATTTCCAGTTCCGCAGCACGACAGGCATTAGCAACACTGATCAATGAAGAAAATACGCGCATCCGCGAAATCGCGATCAAAGCTCTGCAGAAGCCACTTAGTCCGGAGCAGACCGATCTGAATCAGGTGGAAGGGACAAGCGAAACATGAACATCGATTTCTGGTGCCTGCTGGCAGGACACACTGATGAAATCTCCCGGGCATTTCGTAATCGCAGCCTGCTGCAGGAAAACTGGTTGCTGATTTCAGCATCCATTGTGATTGGCATGGTCTGGCTCGTCCTGTATCTCTGGGAAAATCTGCAGCTGCAGCGCAGGGCCAATTCAGATACACCCCAGGGACTGTTCTACGATCTGTGTAAAACGCATCGCCTGAGCCGCGCTGATATCAACTATCTGCTGAAAGCGTCTGAGGCACATTGTCATGAGCAGCCAGCCATGGTGTTTATCGATCCCGGCATCCTGAATTCCTATATTAGTCAGGCGGGAAGCGATGCCCGTTACTACGAACTGCTGGAAGAACGTCTGTTTCAGTAATTCACGCATCTGGATCAGGAAGCAGGGCTCCCGGGCTTTCTGGCGATCAAATAATCACTGACCAGGTCATGAGGCAGCGCGTGGACATCGATCGCTGTGAAGCCGATCTCCTCTAGCGTCTGCAATGCCATTTCCTGACACCAGCGGGAATTGTCGGCAGACTGATCCGGCTCAGTGATCGCCATACTTCGCAGGCAGGAGATTGAGTACAACAGCGCGGCCAGCGGATGTTGCAGGTTGATTTCCCTGTGACGTGAACGAGCCAGATCCTGCATCAGAAAAGTTCCTTCCGGTCGCAACGCGGTAAAGACCTGATCCAGAACACGAATCGGCCGGGACTGGTCCTGCAGTACATCAAATGCCATTATCAGATCAAAGGCTTCAATTGCGTGAATCTCCGCCAGATCACGCTGGATAAAAGTCACATTCTCCAACTGCTCATCATCTGCGCTGCGCCTGGCTTTATCAATCAGAAAAGCGGAACTGTCATAGCCCACGAAACGACTGGCAGGAAACGTACGGGCCAGTTCAATCAGCGTCTGACCACTGCCACAACCCAACTCGAGAACATCCGATCCTTCACAAAGCTGCATAATCAGGCTCGGAACGATTGGCAAGACATGTTTAAACAGTCCATTCATGATCGAAACGGAATGATCTTCCAGAAGCTGTGACTGCAGTTGAGTCAACAGATCAGCAGGCAGCGGACCTCCTGCGCGGAAGCAACTTACAATTTCATCTTCCAGCTTACCTGACAGTGATACCCATTGCACACTGGTGGCATAAGAGTGCATTCCACCCCGCTGCAGCAATAGCGCGGCCTGTTCCAGAGGCAGGCGGTAAGTCTGGAACAGCGGATCATACTCCAGAATTCCACCGGTGTGCATCACCGTCAGCCAGTCCTCGACATAACGCGTCTGCAGACCGGCTCGCGCTGCTATTTCTTCACAGGTCGCTGCATCCACACTTCCCAGTACTTCAAATAAACCGGTTCGGAAACCGATCGAAAGCATCAATGTCAGGCTTCCCTGATTGATCATCTGTTGCAGACGATCCTCAAAATGAGTGGATGTTTCCAGGCCGACAGTCAAAGCAGTATCAGTCATCATGATGTTTTCCCCTCCAAAGTGAATGATTAATCCGCGACTGAAATACCATGCGAAAAAACCGGCGCAGTGTTACCGGCTTTTTTGAAAAAAGAGTCGCTGAAAAAGGAGGGAGATTACTCAATCTGGAGGTTTAGAATCTTTTTTTGATAAACTGTTGACATGATATGACATACGTAACGTAACCTTTCAGGGGAAAGTGCGGAACAGAAAAATGTCAATCTGAAAGAGGACAACACCTGTTTTGTTCTGTACAATAAGTTAGTGAAGTGATCGGCTGAGGGGATAAGTGGTTCTCTTCCTGTTCAGCACGGCTTTGAAGGGGCAGGCATCTGGTTCAGGAACCAGCTGTTGAGAGTAGGAGAGTAATAATGTTGCGACAATGGTTGATTCCGTTTGTGGCGGTGCTGGTGGCGCTGGCTGGCATTGGAGGTTTTCTGATCAACTCAGATCGAACACAGGCGGTTGTCGCTGATAAGCAGGCGCTGACTGATGTGACCCCTTCGATTCAACATCACACACATACCGATTTACAGAAGTCTGGTCGTCGGCTGGATGAAATAAATCAGGTGATTGCCAGTCGTGTTCCCCAATTAAGCGGTTTGCAGTCTGCGAACGCCAGGCGTGGTTCAGGGGAACCCTGGAATGATCCTGCGTTAAATCATTTATATCAGCAGATCCGCAATCAGAAACTGACACTCTGGTTCCCCCGGAATGGCGAGCCGTTCTCCATCTGGGTCGGCAATCCAGAGAAGATCGTCGACGGGAAAAAAGTCTATCAGCATGCCGAGACCCTTCAAAACTCGGTCGCGCTGATCAATCAACTGCCATTTCCCGTCCGCATCTGGTTTTATGGAACCCGCGACCAATCCAATCCGGAACTGGGAGAATGCATCGAAGCCGTTGCGGAGATTAAAAATCTGGATGGCGTCAAGTTTTCTTACTGTCGGATTAATGAGCGGGGTTATGAGGCGCTCCGCAATATTCCCCAATTACAGGACCTGGAAATTCTGCATTCGCATCTGGATGACACGGCGCTCGAGCAGATTGCACAGATGGATGGGTTACGGCGGCTACATCTGCACTTCGGCAAGAAAAAAATGGATTCCGCAGTCGCAGAAAAAATACTGGATCTACCCCATCTGGAAGACTTGAAACTGTGTATGCCTCTGGTGCCTGAACGTGCCACCTCTTTCTGGAAGAAGCTTTCGGGCTGCTCGGAACTGGTTGCATTAGAAGTCGATTGCGGGACCGTCAAGCAGGATGTGCTCGTCAAATTTTTGAAGGACGGCGATCATCAAAAACTGGAAAAGTGGGTGGTGCGGAATGTGTCCCCCAGAAAGAAACTGTCAGACGCGTTCGTACTCGCTCCCCAACTCACTTCACTTAAGATCCCCTCCGGATCGACAGAAGAAATGAGTTATCTGCTGGAAAAACTGGCCAGCGATCTGCCCGGGATGACTAACCTGATCATCGGCTGGGATACGGGAATGCATCTGACCGGTGATGAAGCCCGTCAGGCGCTGAGACAACTGGGCCGCTTCAAAAACCTGCAGGAATGTCATGTTCCCATTACTCTGCCTGATGCTTATTCGCTGCAGCCATTAACACGACTCAGTCAGCTCGAAAGTTTTTACTGCAAGGATCTGAATCTGAACCAGGAGACCTTACTCCTGCTTGCACAAATGCCGTCTCTCAAAAGTCTGGATGTGAATGCATTGAATTTTGGAGAAGAGTCTGCCCATCTGCTGCCCTGGTTATCGAATGTGGAGCAGATAGAAATTCGGGCGCCGAGCTCTCTGACCGACGAACGCCTGGCGCTGCTCGATACGCTGCCTCAACTGTCCCGGTTGATATGGTGTGATATCGCGATCCAGGAACCGGTACCACTCACACCGGAAGCCCGCAAGAAATATCCCCATATCGAATTCGACATCTGCGGAAATTGAATTTTACCGAAGAAAATGAATTGCACTGCCAGAGTGTTTTTTTACCGGTTGTCTCAGCAGCAGTATCGCTTACTTGACTGAGAATTCATGCAGTGTTTCGGGCCAGATCGCATGAAAGCCATCTTCACTGATGGGACGATAGCCGGCTTTGAATCGGTTCATCAATGGATGTTCGATCTGCGTTCTGATCTGGCTCAGCACTTTCGCCGGATCATCGACGGTCATAAACAGGTTCATTTCCGAACTGCCGAAATCATGTCCGTCGACAATCGTCTTGCCATCCACCTGGATTTGATCGATGATGACGGATTCCAGATCCACGAGTGAATCGTAATCAGAAATTACGGCTCCATTAAACTGTAGTACAAGTTGAAATTTCATAGTCGTTCCCACGGTCTGATTGATAGAATGGCGAGTGAATATCGGACCCTGTTTGCCCATCGAAAGGGCTCAAGACTGGCTACAGGCACATTATAACGAAAGGACCGCTGTTTATGATACCAGGTTCATTCAATTTCGTTTGAATTCAATAAACCGGAGGTTCTGGTCAGCATACTTTGTCGGTTATATTGACGGCGCAAACTCTTTTCCGCAAGCAGTTTCGGAATATTGTTTATTAACACCAGAGAACGAAGAAAATGCAGACTCGCATCACAAACATTCGCCTGGCTCATCTAGTTACAGGACCGCTATTGGCTCTCATGCTGATTCGGCTTTATTTTCTGCTTCCGTTCCCCGTCAAACCAGATCAGATTGACTGGACCCCGTATTCGCTGGCAGGCGTTCACCAGGATCTGGAACAAGGCAAACTGGTTCTGATCAGCGCAAAAGCCAGTTGGTGTATCACTACGTGGGGGCACGAGCACTTTTATTCTCAAGATCCAGCAGTACTCAAGCTGGTCCGCAGTCAACCCATCAGCTGCTACAATATTGATATAGCAGAACTACCTCATCACCAGTTTGAAGCCTGGCAGGGTTATTTCGACGATATTTCTCCACTGGGAGTCATTCTGCTGACACAGAATTCCAACCACGAAGTCATTAAACGCGCGATTACGATAGAGGGGCTCTACGAACAGCAACTGATACCCGAAATCAAAAAGCTGCGCGAGTTACAGACAGAGCCGTCGTATCGTGTGGTTCATATTGATCCGTGATTTAATGGAATATTAGACCGATGACTGAATTTCCCGTGATAAATTATATCTCGAAATAGAACTTTAACGTTGATTTTGATCAGGAAACAAATGATGGGAGCAGGCGCTGGTGGTGCTCTGATTCAAGCGGTTCTGGTAGTTCTGCTTGCATTACCCATTCATCTATTGAGCTGTCGATATTGGCGGATTCATTTTCTATCACGTTACCTGCTGACTTCGCTACTGATCGCCGTCTTTGCTTTAATCTTTCCATTTATCGCATGGATTGTTTGGGGAGACGCCTCCAGGTACTATCAACCGTGGGATGTCTGGCTCTGGAAGACTTTTGTGCTCAGTCTCGTCGTGGCTCTATTGTTTGGTTTCCCCCACTGGAAAGATAATTTCTTCAAGCAATCCAGGTAAATGGATGCATTCACGATATCACTTATTTCACCATGCAAGAGATTAAAACGTCCCCCGAGGCTCCTGATTCATAACTGCTTCTGTACACCCGTTTTAAGAAATTTCCCTGTCTTTTTCCAATCGACCTCACCGCTATAGACACAATTCGCCAATCCCCCTAAAATCTGCCGACTTTTTATTTACATACAGATATAGATCGGATCGGGCTCTTAAATATGAATTCACAGCAGACACTCGCGCCGCTTCCGGAAACGGATGAACTTCTTCCTGAAAACGCAGCTGCTGAGACGCCCGAACCTGAGACACCCCAAACTGAACCAGCACAGCCGGGTAAATATGCGACCACTGACTGGGCCAATATTGGCTGGGTTGTCGCCATCCACCTGGGACTGCTGGCGGCTCCCTTTTACTTCACCTGGACAGGCCTGCTGACTTGTGTATTCCTGGGCTGGTTAACCGGCTGCATTGGGATCTGCATGGGCTATCATCGCCTGCTCACCCATGGCAGCTTTCAGACATATTCCTTCATGAGCCGTGCGATCGGCCTGATTGGCTTACTGGCAGGGCAGGGGCCTCCGATTCAATGGGTCGCCAATCACCGTAAACATCATCTGCACAGCGACCAGCCCGGCGATCCGCATTCACCGCGCGATGGTCGCTGGTGGAGCCATATTCTCTGGCTCGTTCCTTATCACAGCGCTGAAGAAATTCAGGCCACCCATCAGCGGTTTGCTCCCGATCTGCTCAAAGACCCGTTCATGCGGTTCCTGCAGAAAACATTTCTGTTCTGGCACATTGGTCTGGGCGCCATTTTATATGGCATCGGTTACTGGCTGGGTGGCAGAGAGACCGCCATCAGCATGGTCGTGTATGGGATGTTCGTGCGTCTGTTCTATGTGCTGCACGCGACCTGGTTCGTGAATTCCGCTACCCACATCTGGGGCTATCGTAATTACGAAACCACGGACGACAGCAAAAACCTGTGGTGGGTCGCCCTGATGACCTACGGCGAAGGCTGGCACAATAACCATCACAAGTACCAGCGGATGGCAAAGAACGGCCACAAATGGTGGGAACTCGACATGACCTACGGTGCGATTCTGGTCCTCGAAAAACTGGGCCTCGCCTGGAAAGTCGTCAAGACGATTCCCCCCAATGACAAAGCAACGGCAGTCAAGCCTCCCAAATTTGCCCAGCAGCAACAGACTGCGAAGAACTGACAGACTGTGACTTCCTGCCGCTGCGCTCGCCCCGGATTGCATCCGGGGTCACCCATTTTTAATTTCGTGTCGTTTCGTGTTTTTCGTGGTAGATA